>OGHS01000118.1_pt1 | contig 51566 bp, 47 predicted proteins | sample 1571611 | NCBI WGS metagenome assembly OGHS01 (sample SAMEA2581944, study PRJEB24529) | metagenome | biome: Human gut stool | place: China | collected 2011 | reverse complement strand
ATATGGATTATGCGATGATTTTTTGTCTATAGTTTTATTGGTGATTAGTATGATATATTCTTGGCGGTGCATTTGGAATCATTACTAAAAATAAAGAGCATACGGCGCAAACCGTATGCTCGGACGGAATACCGAAATAGGAGGCAGTAAAACGATAGCGTTATTATCGTTTATATCAATCAACAATAAAATCTGCTAATTTCGGCAGTGCAAAGCTTGAATAGTGTAGTTACACACCCCTAACAGTCGGCAAACTTGTCAAGGGTGAGTTCCTAACTTTTCAAACTTATACCCTTGCATCCTTATGTCAGTCAATTTCAGTGTCTGGCAAAAATCATAGATACTGATGTAACCAATCTGGCATATTAGGATCATCGGTTGTCCATGTTTCTACGACGCTTTCATTGGTCTCCCAATTGTTTTCGTGACCGTCAAATAATTTTTGCCTATGACACTTGTATTTGACTACTTCACCACTTTCAAGGCGATATTCATACCAGTAGTAATTCTGTTTACCATAGCCTTTATATTCTTGAGTAGTGTAAATTGTCATAATAATAACCTCCTTATTTGTCATCATTTTTTTGAGTGCTTTATGAACTATAATTGTTGAATTTCCCTATAGCATTGTTTTCTGTCAAACAAAGGGAGATCAGGATCAATGTTTTCAAGCGGAACAGAAGAATCCGCAATGACCGGCAGATCAACGCAGTTTCCGCATAAGTAGACATTGCCGTTGGCATAGAAAATATTGTTTATACCTGCACCGCACATTCCGCCGTACATTGTGCAGTCATAACTTCCAGTACGGACATTAAGCCTTTCCTGAGCTTTAGATATGAAATTGTGGAATTCGTTCAAAGAGATACCACCATTACCAATCATACGAGAGAATGTGATCCTGCTGCCAAATGGCTCAAAGAAAGCTATAGTGTCATCAACTCTGTCAAGTGTATCCCTGCAGACAGTACAGTTCATCGAAGGATAGCTGCTATTTACCGAATGATACAGTTCAATAGCATTCATGACCTTATTATGAGTGCCACAGCGCCATTTATTATGTATTTCGGGAATTCCGTCTATGGAGAACCCTACATTGACTTTATGAACTTTAAAGAAACCGAGCATCTCCTCTGTGATAAGAGTGCCGTTTGTTATGGTGTAGGCAGCAATTCTACCATCTGAAAGATAATCTGAAATGTGCTCGATATATCCTTTCAGAGCTTCGTAATCAAGAAGCGGTTCTCCATTGCCGACAAATCCGAGCTTAAAAACCTTTATACTGTACTTGTCGATATGGGACTTGATATTGTCCAGTATCTTATATACATCCATATATACATCATCAAGAAATAGGGCTTTATCAGGCGTATGGAAATGGCAATATGCACAGTTCAGGTTACAGCTATTGTTTATGCTGATACAGGCACGGGTTATCATTCCTGTTCCTCCTCATTAATGAGCGAATCGCCCATATTCCACCAATCCTGAGCTGTCCGATTATTCCTGTCACGAATTCGTGTATCTGCTCCGTTTTGTATGAGAAGCTGATATAACTCCTCATAATAATTGCAGGGAATACCTTTCTTCTTTCGGTTATATCTTTGAACAGCACACTTTATCAGAGCAGTAAAGCCATTGCAGTCCTGCTGGTTAATTGACAGATCAGGCATTTTCAGCAATTCGTGAACAAATATCTTTTTACCTTCCCAACAAGCCTTCATCAAGGGTGTGTTTCCCTCGTTCTTTTCGCTTATCCGTAAATCACGCTGTTTTGTCTCGTCAACAGAGCCTTTATTATAATCTGCACCAGCTTCTATTAGCATTTTAAAAAGCTCAAAGGGATATCGTCCATGTTCTTTATAGTTAAGCGAAATGCAGTGTTCTAACGGCGTGTGACAATATCTGTTAGTATCCGTTTTATCCAGATCAGCTCCGTGTTTTATAAGGAACCGTACCTTATCCTTAATGAGTCGTTCCGGTATTATTCGGCCTCCTCTCCTCTCGATATTATCTGGAGTGTTGCAATTAATGCAACTGATGAGCAAGGTCATTCCATTAGGCAGGTAGGTATTTATTGAATTTTTATCAAGATTATCAAAAAGTTTTTCGTATTGCTCGATACGATCATACTCTTCGTCAAAATCAAGGATAGTCTGATAACCGGCAGGTGTAGAATACCTTTTTGCCATATAATCATTTAGCTTGATATTACTGATAGTGTCATCAGAAAAGAAGGGAATATCCTTATCATAATGCAATATAAAGACTTTGCGGGAGGTTTTCTTAGCCAGTTTCTGGGCTAAAGCTATAAGTTTTCTGTCATTTATGGAAATCCTGCTGTCACCGCTCAGTTCGTCAGACTCACTGTCTTCCTTACGAATCCTGATCTTATATTTTTTATCTTCTTCCAGCTGTATGTCCTGTTGTTCAAACAGTTCGTTGATTTTTCCAATGATTTGTGAAGCTTTCTTTTTGTTTATCTTTTCGTCCTTCGATAAATCGCCGCGGGCATTCTTCATTCCGCTAAGCTCAAGCTGTACTGTTGAAGCGATAACGACCTGATCAAAGTCTTCCATAAGCATTTCAAGCAGCATACTATTATTTAACAGTGCAGATGTATCGGGAATTACAATTGCTGTGCTTTGATACATATGTCTTAGTTCATCGGGAGTGATATCAAAGATAGAAGCAAACTGTTCTATTCGCTCATCACTTGGAGTTAATATGCCACTCTCATATTTTGCATAAACAGTCCTATCAATGGATGCAACAGTGCTGCCATTCGAGCGTGGCCATTCTTCACAAACCTTTTTTTGTGACCAACCACGGTCGGTCCTTATTCTTTTCATCTGCATACCAATTAAAGATGTCCCCATTTAGATTCCAACCTTTCTATGTATTTTATTACCTGGTTATCCGTGAACTGTAAGCCATAATAGTCATTTCAAATCAGTCTATATAATTAAACAACCTATCAGCCGTATCCGGACCTTTTCCGTTCTTTTGCGTTGACTGTCTGCTGCCAACGAAAGTGTTTTCAGAAGTTCTGACAGTAAACACTTTATATTCCTTCAAAAGTTCTAATGCTTTATTCTGAATTACATTAGCTGCAATTATGATCTCGGTATCAGGCGTACTCTCTCGTAGCTTGTCTATCGTGCTGAGTATAGTTTTTCCAGTGTTGATTACACTGTCAACAATAATCGCAACACTATGATGAATATCCGGAATTTCGTCTTTTTTCGGATCAAAGCTGAAAAAATCACCACCGAATCCGGTATATACTCCGTCACCAAAAAACCTTCCGCCACGTTCAAGAACTATAACAGCACTATTAACGTTTGGTACAATTCCACGCATTGTTTCTCCGAGAATTCTTCCGAGCCTGATATGTGCATCAGCAAGTCTTGAACCATTGATACCTGAATTCGACTTGCATATTGCGATAGCTGCTGACACGGCATTACAAACATCTGCAAGAATATATGGAGATTTATCATATAGCAATCCGATACTCGATAAATCGGTGTTTCTGAGAGAACGGCTGAGATATGAGCCTATATAGAGATAGCTCTTGTCAGCTTGTTTGAGCATATAGTAATCATTCTTGCTGTCACCGTAAGCGGTTATGGAATATCCTTTGTTCTGGAGCAGCTTAACTACGAAATACTTTGTATCGGCGGAAATTATCGTATCTGCTATAACATTTTTCAGACCGAGCTGAACCGATAGTATATCCCACAGCTTAGTGATCCCTGATGAAAGAATGACATAGTTTTTATCTGCTATTCGGCTGTATACTTCCTTATTAAGCTGAATCGCGGAGAGTTTTTCTATATCATAATCCAGGCTTGCAGTTTCTTCACTAAACAGCATTGATTGATATCCCGTATAGAAGTTTCCATCGAAAACGTGTGTAACATAGTTGTCAGTACATACTCTGAAAGAATCCTGTTCGATTATCGTCTTGTCACCGTCACAGATATGAAGCTCACAAGGATCAGGGTAAATGCTCATTATCTTATCTGCAATATCCCTTGCGATACGGAAAGAGCCATATCCCTTTTCAATTTTGTCTATGACCTTCTGAAAATCTGCTGATGTTATGTCATGGACTACATAGAAATCCTTGTTACGCTTGTGGCATTCATTTCGCAGACTCTCTATCTCACATTCCTGCCACTTGCGGATATGTTCTGCTGATAGTGTGGAAAATCGACTGTTCTTCGGAGAGCATTTTAGACGTTCAGCTATCTCTTCCGGCATACAAGAAAGATACAAGAATACATCATACAGATTTCCGTCTGCTTCGGTAAAGACTACATCATCGATGAAAGAATAGTGTCCGTCCGAGATAAAGCTGTCATCCCTTTCAGAGAGTTGTTCAGCATATCTGATACGAAGTTCAGCTTTTTCATCATCGGGAAGATTTGAAAATCTTCCCGATGCCATTCTGTTTAGTTCCGTGCTGCCGTGTATAACAGGGATAGTCAACTCACTCAGCAAAGTCGTTTTTCCCGCACATGGCAATCCGTAAAGTACATACTTCAATTAACATTACCTCGATTCTTATTAGCTGCGATACCGAGTAGCAGAACAATTATATCGTCCACAGTAGAACCCGGACAAATGTCTATTGGGGAAACAATATAGAGTAAAATCAGTATTATGAGCATACCCTTTGTAACATTTTCCATAGTAAACCTCACTTTATAAGCAGTTTGCCGACGATGAGGAAAGTTACATTTATCAGCGTTACAGTGACTGCCGCAGCCACCATATCCTTTCCGTATTTATGTTTTACCTGCTTTCGCTTATTGGTCTTGGTATTAATTTCGAAAGCTCTTTCAGGTTCTTGAATTACCTTTTCAATGCGCTCAGTCTCATTATCGGTTTCTTCGGATGATTCAAGTTTAGCTATGAGTATCGCAAAATCTCTCTTGTAATCGTTCATGTCGATAGACATTTGGTATTCTTCAGGACATTTCACTTCATTGACTGCCGCCATCATTGTACAGATATCCTCGTATGTATACGACTGGTTGCTTGTAAACTTCTCGATAAATGAGGGGAGGTAGTTGCTTCCGCATACTTTGATGTAGTGATACTTATTTTCAACATCAATACGTGGATTAGTGAATGTCACAATCTTAAAGATTTTCAGATAGTCCATTCCGACTCTTTCAAGAGCCTTGCGGAGCAGAGCCTCACGTTCGTCCATTTTATCTGCAATGTTGCAGTCATGGTGCATCGAATGACCTGTTCTGTAAAACTCTCCGTCCTCGTCAATGAAGATGTCCTTCTTACTGTTCTTGATCTCAATGATAAAGATAGCGTGGTTAGTAAACACTATAGCGTCTATTTCAGTACGTCTTCCGTCAAACTCAAATTCCACATTGTGAAGCACACCATTCTGACAGCTGAGGTTTTCCAACGCTCTGAACACTTTTTGTTCTCCGGCATTTCCTGAAAACTCTGCACTAATACTGTTGCATACTACCTTGCTGCCTTGAACGAAATTTGCAAGTTCATTATCAGCTACATGACCACGCACCTCGTTCATCTTGCGGAGATGCCTCTCTACGTCCCATAGCCGAAGATCACCATTCTCAGCATGTTCAGTGTTGAAGGTAAGCTCAATCAGCTCTTTTTGGAGTTTCAGCAGTTCAGGCAGAAACTCGCTTTTTGTATAGGAGCCTTTTGAAAAAGCGGTAATCTGGGAAATAATCTCGTTTATTCTCTTTTCATTCAACATTTCAAATCCTCCTTTACAGGTTAAAAACGATTCGGTTTATGCGGGCTTTAGTTATCGTCTTTCTGTAATTGTATTATAGCGCATAAGAATTGTGCAGTCAATAGCTTTTAATTCATTGCACATTATGTGAAACATTATTCACATTAACAATGCACATATATAATAGTTGATGCACATCTTGAATGCACATTTTTTATTGTATTTGCACATTTTGAGGTTTGCAAAAAAATCAGGCAGATACCTCGTATTGTAGTATCTGCCTGTTGTGTTTCATAGCCTGCTATATAGGTCTTTACATAATAGTTGTTGAAAACTTCTATATGAGTACCGACCTAATATCAGGCAGTTTATCTTTATAAAGAGGTAAATTGTGTTGTGAATTATCTGTCATCAAAAACTATCCAGTATTTTTTGTACTGCATAGGGTTTTGCATATTTTACATAAGCGTCACTAATGAAAATAGTATCTTTTTCTGTTGGTTCTACCCACATTGAAGGATAGATAACAACTTTTTTAGTTTTTTCATTCGTTTTGATTCGGATTTCGTTTTCATAATTAAAAATTGCAACATCAAAAGCCTTACTATTAGATAAATGCTGATTAATGGGTGTTCCCCAACCGAATGCGGGGAACACCCACACAAATACGTCACTCAATCGGCAGAACAAGTAGAAATGTCGATTAAATCAGTGGTTACTTAGAAATGAAGATTATAGTATATTGACATGTATTGCTCTATTATCAAAAAGCAGTTTTTCAGCCTCGCCTTGTTATCCGCAATACTAAATCCTACAATAACACAATGCACATGAGCCTTTATGCTTATTCCGGAGTTGATAGCTATGCTTGGACAATAACATTTATGCAAATCGGAAATAAAGTCTGCGTACTCTTCCGAAAAAAGTCAGCAAGATTACTTTTGAATTTTTTCAACAATCTCTCTTCCACCTGCATTCAGATACGTCTGTCAAATATAATCATTGAACATTACTTTCCCCTCCACCTAAGAGAATACTGCGAGTATTGATAATCTCAGAAGGTTTTACTTCTTCAGCGGACAACAATTGAGAACCTGTCTTCATAAGAAATGTGTGCGGATTTTCGAGCATAATTTTGTTGCAGAGTAGGCAAAAATCCGCAGGCGGGCTTTCGCCCGGCAAGGATTTTTAACGCAGTCTGCGGCAAAATTTGCCGAAAAGACGTGCGCATATGCTTGTGAAGACGGGTTCTGATGTACTCCTGCTTTACAAATCGGCTGATTTCTTAATGATTCAGCTGATTTGCTTTTATCGCATTAGCTGAATTAATGATTCGTAAGAGTCATATATGCTGCCATTTCAGCATCTTTATAGCAACAGAAATATATGTTCATTACTGTATCGGGGTGTGCATCAAGCCACCTGACTACCGCAAGTAGAGAGACCTTTGCAGCTTCGTCCAACGGATAACCATATACTCCTGTGGATATACCGGGGAAAGCAATGCTGTTACATCCGTTTTCAAGTGCAATATCTAATGAATTGGTATAGCAAGCCGCAAGCAGCTCCGCATCGTCAGGCTTACCGCTGTAAACAGGGCCTACCGTATGGATAATATGATCTGCGTGTTTTATATTGTATGCCCCTGTTATTTTTGCTTCACCTGTATTGCAGCCATGAAGTGTTCTGCATTCCCTCAGCAATTCAGGGCCTGCAGCCATATGAATAGCTCCGTCTACGCCTCCGCCGCCAAGAAGGCTGCTGTTTGCTGCGTTGACGATAGCATCAACGTGCATATCAATGACGCTGCCTTTCACAAAGGAAATATGAGATTTCGTATTGTATTTGGAAAGCATTTTAATGATATCCTTTTGCAAAAAAAGCTTCTGTCCCCAGGGATTGATGATATATCCAACGCAGTCCGTCCAGTTATCAACTGCTTCAAACAATACATTCAGAGATTGGTTTATTGAAGATGAGGACTCTCCTTTTTCCAGTTCCTCATGACTTGTAAAAAGAGGAATAAAGTAGTGACCGTCTTCGTCAGCTGCTAAGTGTCTGAACTTTATCGGTATATCTTCACTTACTGAAAAAGTTTCACCGATTTTTGCTTTTTCGGGATCTCCTATCGCCTGAAGCATAGCCTCGGGAAGTTCGATAGGTACTATGACCTGCATATCATTGTTCAGTCCATTTGCAACAGCATTGAATACTGCTTCCGGTGCTGCGTTATCATCGCCATAGTACCAGTTAAAAATTGCCCTTTCTAATTCAAGTGCATATCTATCTTCGGTCATTTTATCATGTCCTTCTTTCTTAAATATCTTTATCATCAGATTCAAAGTCTTTGTCTGTGCATTTTCGGATAATCTTCTTTATCCGCTCAATTGGAAACGGTGCTTCTTCTTTTTTGTGGTATTCAATACTTGAAATTCTTGCAATAGACCGATGATTATCGTGTCCCACGGGTACAATAACCAGATCACCTTTTTCAAGTGTATCATCATCTGTAAGGTAGCAATATTCTTTGCCATATTCTTCAAATATTACATTGCAGAAAATCAATTCAGATTGCCGCCGCAAAGCTTTTCCATAAACCGAAGAGTCAAGAATTTCATTTATTTCATAAAACTGCATAAATGAAATTATGTTATTTGCAAGCTCAGGAAAATCCTCGGGCAGTCCATATTTATCAAAGGTTCCGGTTATCACTCGCTGTTTTCCATAAAGAAAATCAATAGTAATAGTGTAATCCTTTGTCTCTAAAGGATTTTTTACCACATCATCAGGGTTTCCTTCAATAGTGTTGAGAAATTCATCTGTATCATATCCTTCAAGCAGGCTATCAATTCCGCCTTCTATGCAATATTTTCTTTCAACCACACAGCCTGTTCCGATATTATGAATGTAAGTCATTGTTTCGTTTTTTCTATCAATCACTATCTTTTCCGAGTAATCCCACGTTACAAATTCCCACAAAGTGCCTTCCGGAATATTTGACGGCTTTATTTTGGTATTTCGGTGGTAATCAATAACCATTTTTTCGATTCTGTCTTTAAAAGCATTCCCGTCAAACATATACAATTCGGGCATATCAAGACTGCTTCTGAATACATCGGAAATGTTATCCAGTATAGAATTTTTCGTTGGTACCAATGATCCTCTGAAGCAGAAATCCTCATCTTCAGTATTGGTAAGTATCAGTTTCCATTCACCAACATCTGTAGCCATGATCACATTAAATTCATCTGAGAAATATTCCTCCAATATTTTAAGTAGGTGAGCAGTCACTTCATTGTCGAGCTTAATTCTTCGTTCAGCAGACTTAATGTATTTTTCGCCGTTTCCGTAATTATATCGGGTAAAGAATAAACGTCCGTCATCGGTAAGTGTCAGCCGCTGTTCTATTTCATCATCGGGCATAGGACAAGGTCCATAACATAGTGAATTAGATATGAGCTTTGCTTTTTTCAGTACCCCTTTAAATACAAATCCGGATACTCCCGATTCTGATGTCAGCAGTTCCAGTCTGCCGAGCGCAGTAATAAACCATCCTCTGTTTTCCGTGAGTGTAATTTCTTCTCCATTACCCGCCCAATGGTTAAAGTAACGCCATTTTGAAAAAATAGCTGAACCAAGAAGTTGTATGTCTTTAACAGAATCTATTATTTTGTCAAGCTCCCGATAGTCGCTGAAAACATTCAAATCAGGATAAGCAGCAATAAATGATTCTCCGCAATCCATCTGAAAGCCTAAAGCAAAGCATTCGTCTGCAAAAGCTGTATCTTCACAAAGGTCACGTCCGGTGGCTTTCGTGTCTCTGAATTTGTCAAACCATTTAAGGGCAAATTTATGTATTTCTTTATTAGACATTTTACACACCTCCGCAGCTATACTAAAATTTCCTTTTACAAATCAAAATGTTCTTCTGCGATTCTGTTCAGCTGTGCCGCAATTTCCGTAAAATCGCAGTCCAGATCCAGCGTCCTGACACTTATCTTATTTCCACTCATAAGATATTGATTGTTCGGAATTATTTCCTCATCGGTTTTGGCATACAGAAGCATACCCGATACTTCATGTGGACAGTCCGCCAGTTCATATTCTTTGTTTTTCACATAGGTGAAGATCTGATACAGATTACCCGAATGAAGCTTTTTCGTGCCGTATTGTGTCTGAGTCGTGTGTGAATAATACTTTGCGTCGATAATAAGAATTTTTTCTTTATACGTAAGCATAATATCCGTCTGCATTACCGGCAGCATCATTCCTATGCCATCATCAAGCTGCCATGGAATCTGAGCGGCATTTGCAGTAATTTTCGAAAATTCACGCCGATAATACTCCAGAATGAATTTCTCATAAAGGCGGCACATTCGCTGTTCATCAAGAAAATCCATAAGCCTTGTGCTTCCCTCGGAATTGGTCTGAAGCAGTCCTTTGACCACCATCCAACAAACCGAGATAAGCATATGATAGGTCTGATTATTTCTATTGTAGCGGATATTCCAGTTTACGGTATGAAGATCTATCGGCTCAACATCACCGAAATATACCATCAACTTTTTTAGTTCTTTTTTGCGCTCTTTTGAAATATCAGAGCGCAGCAGAAGATCAACTGTTGATCTGATGATTCGGTTCATCGTTGTGTTGACGGAAAAATCATCGTATTCACATATCAGCTGCTTTTTAAGCATTGTCTGTGTCTTTACAGAACCTGCAATATCTATCCTTCCCCGCAGCGAAGAAAGTGCTTCCGTCTTTTGAATATATTCTTTTCCAAGTCCACGCTTTATTTGCAAAGATATACCTTTAGCAAGTATAGCAGCCATAAGCTCTGCGGTATTCTCAAATTTTTCTGTGGCAATATTCTTGTAGCCTTGCTCGGTCAATATCTGAAAAGCATATGACAGCATATAGTAGATATTTTGTATAGGTATCACTTAATTGCACTCCTTAGATTGCTGCTCCAATCCTTGACCTTCACAGGTTCATCAAACCAATATTCCTTTAGAAGCGGAATTAACTCATATTCCACAATACCCGACAAGCACCGGTCATCAATAGTTTCGGCGTCTAAATTGCAGAAATAGCTGTGACCAATGCAGAAACCGTCTCCAAGGGACTCATCTGCGGAAATAGCATTATTCAAGCTCTCAACACAATTTATGAGCTTGTTGAATTTTTCGTTATCAAGCGTTGTGCGATATTCACGGAAACCATCGGTTTCAAACCCGGGTCTCAGCTCAAAAAAGGCAAACCGCCTACGCAGAGCGTAATCCAGCATTGCCAGACTGCGGTCGGCTGTGTTCATCATACCGATAATATAGACGTTCCCAGGGACCGCAAACTTTTCATCGGAGTATAATAACTGAAGTGGGAGCCCTCGCTTATCATTTTCAATAAGCATAAATAACTCACCAAAAATTTTGCTCAGGTTTCCTCTGTTAATTTCATCAATGATGAAGAAATAGTCATTATCGCTGTCGATCTCAGCCTTTTTGCAGAAATTGTAGAAAGCACCTTTTTTTAATTCAAATCCTGTTTCTGTTGGTCTGAATCCCATAATGAAATCTTCATAGGAGTAGCTTTGATGGAACTGAACCATCATTACTCTGTCAATATCCTTTACGCCCATCATTGAATATGCCAAACGCTTTGCGGCAAAGGTCTTGCCAACACCCGGAGCTCCTTGAAGAATAATGTTCTTTTTATTCCTGAGTATTCCAACCAGCTGCGAATATTCGTCATCAGACATAAAAACCTCGTCCAGGAAATCGTCCTCTGTATAAACAGGATAATTTTTTGCCGTTTCCTCAACATCATCGGCGGTTTCATCTTCAAACAATGCATTCAGTTTTTCAACATATTCGGTATATGTTGTGATGTCTGTAAGGGTTTTCATAACAGCTTTACCCGGATGCTGCCATTGGCCTTTATTTGTCCAGTTAACTTTACGAATATTGCCGTATTCATCTTTTCTGTTCGGATCAAATTCATAATCAGATGTAACAACTCCACGTCCGACAAGCTGCTGCGTGCCGTTCTTTACAAAAATTACGTCGCCGATTTTCATCTCATTGGCAAACTGCCACGTTGCATGAGCAGCGTGCGTATAAGAAAGATTTGAACCAAAGGTTTCCTTCATTTTGATTTTAATATCGCCTTTAGTTTTAAAGTTTTTCAGATCACCAATTTCTCCCCAGCCAATTGCCATAATACCTGCATTATAAAACTCGTCCCACATGGATGCGCCTTCACCGGGTGAATAGATCCAATAATGAACAGTAGATACATCATCGTCTGCAAGTGCAGCACTGCCATTTTCACGCTTTGTCTGATAATCGGCAACGCCCTTTTTAAAGATATCCGAAGCCAGATCATCAGTCATCTCTACAGTTTTCCCTGCTTCTGTCAATGTCCATACACCATATACACTTTTATCTATGTAACCGGCATTGACCAAATAATTTCGAGCAAATGCAACTTCATTTTCAAACTTGTTAACATTGTTCTTGCCTCGTGTAATATTGACTTCTTCATAAGAAAGATGTTCATTTTCAATAATTTTATTACGAGCTTCAACAGGTGTAGCAGAACCGCCCAAATCACGCAAAGCCTGAATCAGAGGATTGAACCAGCGGAGAAATGCAGCCTTTGATGCTTTCTTTTCGGCAGACATAGCCTTTTCCTGATTCATCTGTTCGGAAATTTTCCAGGCATAGTATGAAAGCTCCGGGAAATTCTTATATTCATAATCACCGTTTTCCATAGCAGACCTGCAAGCATCCCTGATGAAAAGGTAATCCGCTGCATTCGGCAGCTTGTTCAATTTGGGTTTAACCGATTCCACAAATTCCGAAGGCATATTTTCTATATTGGTGATATACCACCTGTTTCTGGAATCCAGATTGATAAAATAATAAGGACGAATCAAATAAAGTCCCATTGTCAGATTCCACCGAATACAAAGCTGTTCGTGAACTATATCATACCACTTAGAAAAAGCAGCACGATTTTCTTCCGTATCTGCGTCCGATAATTTCAGAGCAGAGGAAAAAAGTTCCCAAAGGTGTTCAATATCATTTTCTTTTCTTTTATCAAAGCCATAAAATGTAGCTTTCAAATTATTGAGCACAGGAATCCCATCAAAATTATCAGGAATTTTCGCTTCAATTCCAAATTCATTTGCTATGCCGGTGATAATTGATAATCTATTTGAATTGGTTATGCCTTTATTAAAAAGGCCAAAAACTGTAAACGGGTCAATATCAATAATTTCATCTCCGCCGTCCAGCTTAGGGATTTTCATATCTATTGAAGTATAAACTGATTTAATTTTCTCAATCAGCGTCTTTCGGTCGTTTTTGAAAGACAGAAGTTTTGTGGCTAATTCCGAGTAAAAGTTTATCCAATCAAATTGCATTGATGATGACCTCCATTATTTTTATACTTGATTTGTTATTGCCTATTTTACATTACTTCAAAGGTGCTTTTTAACACTGTAACATATTATTTAGCAAATTACAACAATATTTTGTATATTCTTACAATTATTTCTTGCGCATATTAAAAAATATATAATTATTACTTATCAAGATAATTATAACATACTATCTGTTTCAAAATCAGGACAATAGAATTTTATGCATATAAAAAATATAGCCATGATTTTGTTTAAAATAAACAAGGTAACTATACTTGTATATTGACAGGGAACAGGATAGTCATAATAAACACATAGAAACTCTTTACAAAATATTCAGGCACGAAAAACCAAGGCATAACTATGAACAATTAAAAGAGATTCTGTTTCTGAAGTGATGTTTATGAACGTTTAACAATCTTTCGTAACGTTTCCGTTCCGAAAAAAGAAAGCCAATTCTGAAAAACCGATTATGGCATAATGGACATAAAGAGCAGAAAACAAATATATAACAAAAGAGAAAAATAGATACCAACACTTCCCAAAAATACAAAATAATACAATATCACATAAGTGTTTACAAATTGTTCAGGCGCAAAAATTCCGTGACAATACTATGAATATTCATAAGATATTCTGAGATTTTGAGATAATTTGAGTATATTTGAGTAAACTTAAGTATATTTCGGTATATTTGCGTTCAGCTTCTTCAAGTCAATTTTCAAAAATCAAATATGATATAATAGACTTACCGGACAGAAAAAAACGGAATAACACGAAAGAGGATGATTTCAATGCTTATGTTAAGATGAAGAAAAAGTTAACTTATCATTCATGAGTACATTCAGTACCAAATTAAACATCGGTACCGAAGATTAAGTACCAAATCTGTATTTTTGAGGTACAGATGCGGGAAATGTACTGCATCTGTACTTCTAAAGTACAGAAAATAGGTACTGTTCCGGTATCATTCAGGTACATAAGTATGAAACAAAAAGATAAGTAAATGAAATGTACCGATATGGTACCGGAATAAAAGTACCGTACATATAAAAAGTACCGAAAGGCGGAAGGCTGTGACCATAAATGAATTTTGTAAAATGTATCATATATCCCATCAGGCTGTTTACTCTGCAATCCGTAGGCACGTTAAAGAACTGAAAGACCACATTTCTAAAAATAGCAATGAAGTTAAGTTGCTTGATGATTATGCGGTCGAATTTCTGAAGCCGAAGAATGTTTCTGCGGACAAGTATAACATTGTCTGCGAAGGAAACGACAAAATGCGTGTTCAGAATATTTCGATTGTTTCAGATAATGAAGATTTACAGAAACGAATAAATGAGCTTGAAAGCAAGGTGCAGAAAGATAAGGCAGCTGCAGAGAGCTTCAGGTCCGATTCAAGCAAGTATTTTCAATTATCTCAAGAAAAGGATAAACGCATAAGCGAGCTGGAAAAGCGTATATCTGATATTACTGCATTACTTGATGAAAAGGACAGCCGCATTTCAGATCTGGAGCGTGAAATATCATCGTTAAGGGAGCTTTGCAGCAGTCAGAGATCGGAGATAACAGCACTTAAAGATAAATGCTCTGAACAGGAAGAAGCACTTACTGCGGCAAAGGTCAACAAGGGTATTTTCGGTCTTGGAAAGAGGTAGCTTGCAACGTGTTGAAAGGGGGTATGCAACTCTGTTGCATGAAAGGGCGGGGCAGGAAGATAGCAAGCGTAGATTTTGTATCCCACAAAATCGTTTCTGAGGCACATCCCCAGCCCCCTCATTTAGGAAGGAAAAAGCAAAAAATATGGCTAAAAGAAATATAGAAAAACATATCAGATTAAGTGAGAAGGAAGATGATATTCTCAGAAGAAAAGCAGAAAAACTCAATGTTAGCGTCTGCGAATACATACGCCGAACGGCTGTAAACGGAAAAATCCTTCGGTATGATCTTTTGTCACTGCATGACGATTTGATAAGTTTCAGAATGGTGGGAACCGAGCTGAACGCTATTACTAAGAAGATAAATACTCACTGAACAATTAGTGAAAATGATATCTCTGCACTGAACACACAGCTTGACTTTCTTGAAAGTTACACTGAAAAGTTCTGTATTCCTATTCCTGAAATTGTCGGGGGAGGAGAAAATCCATGAGCAGAAATATCGTGCGTCATCTGAGATTTTCAAAAAGCGAATATGAGGCTATTTGCAGTAAAGCTGAATATTTGAAAATTCCCGAAGGTAGGTTCATACGCAAAATTGCTGTTCAGGAAAATCTGAAAAGATATGATCTTTACGAGCAGAGAAAAATCACAAGAGCGTTTTATTATTGCGGTGACTCTCTTGAACAGATAAGAAAAATTGCCGAAACAGAAAAATCCGAACATCTGCCTGAAATAGAAAATCTGCAGGAAAGATTTTTGAATATAAGCAAGACATTTGAAAAAGAAATAAAAAAGCTCAGACCCAATGTGTTGATCTGAGAGAATAGGAGAAAGCTTATGGAGAAAAACAAAACTGAAATTATTGCGCAGATCGTTACGCTGTTGTCACAGCTTGTAGAAAGCGAGGACGAAAAGAAGAATGAGTCTGCGGCGGTTTCTGCCGCAGCTCCGGTTGAGATGCTGACTATCAAGGAGTGTGCCGAAGCAGTAACAGGCTTATCGGAGCATACGATTCGTCAGCTTGTGGCGCAGGAGAAGATTCCGTATATCCGAACAGGCAAGGGTAAGCGTGGCAAGATACTTATCAGCAAAGCGGCGCTTTTGGAATATCTGGGAATCACATCATGAACAAAAATATGAGCATTATATGCCGACATATTTCTGATCACATACTTGACTTTATGGTGGTAAAGTGTTACAATATAAATATACAGGAGTATGTCATAAAATCTATGTTTATTTAAGGAGAATAAATCTTATGGCTACTATCAGAAAAAGAGGGGACTCTTATCAGATAAGAGTTTCCGTCGGTTACGATACAAAGGGAAATCACAAGGAACAGGCAATGACCTGGAAGCCCGAACCGGGCATGACGCAGCGGCAGATTGAAAAAGAGCTGAACCGTCAGGCGGTGATGTTCGAGGAGTCGGTCAATCACGGTTTCAAGACTTCTGCTATGAAGTTTCAGGAGCTTGCGGAGGAATGGTTTGAGAACTACGCCAAGAACGCTCTCAGAAGCACTACATACGAGAGAATGCTCCAGCTCACGCACCGTGTCTATCCTGCGATAGGACATCTGCGTATCGACAAGATCACAGCAAGGCATCTGCAGGGCTTCGTGAACTCTTGCCAAAGAGGGAGCGAACGAAAAGACGGGCAAGCCCCTCGCGCCGAAAACGATACGTCACAATCTCAGCTTTATCTCGGACGTATTCAGCTATGCGGTGAGAATGGACTTGGTATCGGACAATCCGTGCAGGAAAGTGACTATCCCGAAAGGCGAGGTCAAGGAGAAGCCTATCTACTCCCAGGAGGAGATTGCACATCTCCTGACGGCTATCAACGGCGAGGACACAAAGACCAAACGCTCGAAGCGTGTGCTGAAGATTAGTTCGTACATTATGGGTATCCTCAAAGAGCTGAAAGACGAGCAGGACGAAGAAGCACTCCGCTTGGGCGACAAGTGGGTGGAGAGCGACAGGCTCTTTGTTAAGGGGAACGGCGAACCCATGAACAACCAGACTCCTTACGGCTGGCTGAAAGAGTTCTGCGAGAAGAACGATATGCCTTTCTACGGTATTCACAGTTTCCGTCATTTCGCAGCTTCGGCTCTGATCTCGTCGGGTCTTGATGTGGTAACAGTATCAGGGGCGTTAGGGCATTGCAATTTGGGAACGACTTTGAACGTCTATGCTCATATGTTCCAGACCGCACAGGCGAGAGTGGCTCAGGCGATGGACGGAGCGTTCAGTTTTCTTCCGCAGGATAGCACAAGATAAAACAAGAATGTCCGCTACAAAACGCAATAGCGGACAAGTAGCGGACAAAGCCTATTTTCACTATAAAAGAAAACCCCGGAAACAACGTAAATACGTCATTTCCGGGATAATGTTTTGGTGACCCGTACGGGAATTGAATTAATCCCGAGCCTTTTAGTAGTTTTTAGTAAAATGCGAAAATGGCTGTAAATCGCGGATTTTTGAAGCTTCAATTACAATAACTTCAAGCGATTTCAGACGTTTTTTAGTACAAATAAGTGCCAAACAAGTGCCAAAAGTGGCGCATTGTCCTCTGAAAAGTAAACCAATGTTCAATGAATATATAGCAGGGATACTTCTGAAAAAGAAGCGTTTATCCCTGCTTTTTCCTATAGATAGAGGTGTTAATCGTTTCTTTGAGGCTTACGTTTCGAGTGCCATTCGAGTGCCAAATTACTTGTAAGCACCTCTCTTTGAACTATTCTGTTACGATCCACTCACAGGATTTGGTTGAACCCTTACGAGATATCTTTCCCTCTCGTTGGAGCTTTTCAAGGTGATACTTTACCTTTTGAATTGGAACTCCAAGCTGTTTGGCAAGTTTATCTCTTGTAATTTTCGGATTGTTTATTAAACAAGAGAGGATTTCTATTTCAATATCGATTTCTTGTCGGTTGTTCTTTTCATTCTCATCCGCCTGAATTCTTGCAAATTCCTCATTGATATACGCTGTAACCATAGTATAGTCATCAGTATCATTGCTCGGTTCAAAGATAAGGTTGGGAGTACCAAGCTCTTTTGTAGCATTCTTGCCTGATCATAGGACTCAATGGTTTATAATTGAGGGGCACAGGCTGTGCCTTAGGGTACAGATGTTTAATCATCTAATAGTTTGTCTTCAAAAAATTTGAAAGCAATATGTAGTATCGCATTATCTTCATCGGATATTGAACTGGAATGTGCATCGACTTTTCTGAATTTATTAATTGTCTCAAAGAATGACTCGAATTTTACACGATCAACGAAAATGGTATTATAGTCTTTCCAATCCTTAAGTATTAATTCTTTAAGTTGAGAAAAGTATAATTCTTGCATTGCGTGTGCTAAATCCGGTGCCGCCTTAATTTTTGGTTCTTGTGTTGTATCTGTTGTTGTTCCACTAATTTTCTGGATTAACTGTTCACGAGCTTTTTTCCCATATTTTATTCTTAGTTGATTAGCGATAAGACTTCTCATTGCATTTTCAATAATACTTCTTCTACGAACAATTTGTTCTCTTCTTTCTACATCATCGGTTAGTGTGATATCATACGGATTTTTGCGAATAAGATAGTCTCCAATAGATTTAATCCTAATATAGTAATCACCATCTACATATTTGATTAAACAGTAACCTAAAAGATGAGAGATCGAACTATCTCCATAAACAAGCTTGCTTTTGAATTTATCGCTGCCATCTAAGGCTAAAATTTTTAAGAGTTCGTATTCATTAGGATAGTAATCTTCTAATACCCCTAATATCTGAGCAAATACAGCTTCCATTTGAGTCCGATAATCTGTTGAACGCTTTTCATATGTGTATTTCGATATCTTATACGGACGAATTTGTTTTTCTCTTAATAATTCATTATTGATCTTACTACATACTTGTCTTGTTAAAAAAGGATGTCCACCATAATCATCTACAAGTTTTGTGAATATTTCTTCATCAAAAGACAGACCTAGATGTCTTCCTATATTTGATACCATATTGTTGACATCACTATACTCGAAAAGCGGTACAAATATAGGTGTGAGGATGTTAAAGATTGGATTATCAGTCCCATTAATTTTACTATCTTCAATGCATTTAGGATTTACGCCAGTAATAATAAATGAAAAAAGATAACTGTCAGTTTGAAAGATAGAACGAATTGCTTGCCAAAAGAATAAAGAATCATTTTCGTTCTTCCAGTGTTGAGAAGGTGAAGTTGAATGGGAAATCTGTTCAATCTCATCAAAAATAAACAGCATTCGTTTGTTAGATAGCAAACTGTATAATTTCTTTAAATCTTTTTCAAATGTTAAATTAGCAGTCACGTCATCGTATTCATCGGGAACAAACGAAACCGTTGCACCATTTTCTTCATCGTTAAGATATTTCTCACTTATTTCTATTATTATTTGACGAAGGAATTGATACCATCTCAAATGATGATATTTAGTACAATCAAAATATTTAACGATGCCGTTTGATTGATGTACTCTTTGTTGTAATAGATTTAATATTGAAGTTTTTCCTATTTTTCTCAATCCAAAGAGTCCGCCATGTTCTCCCTGACGATATTTTCCATATAACTCTGAGATAATATCAGTTCTGTCTTTTCCAAAGAACATATTATCGTTCTGTAGTGGGGTTGCCACTCCAAATAAATCTCGCTCGTATAGAAAAGCTCTAAGCCTGCCTTGTAAAAAATCTTCGGTTAGACCATGTTCTATCTCTGAAAAGGAAAACGGAACAATGAGTCTGGAATCTGGATTCTCTATCCTGTCTTGTTTGACTCTATCTGCAATGTCTTCGCAATCATCAAACAAAAAACACGTGATTTTATCAAGGCGATTTTTATACTCTGAAGACATCGTAAGCAAAAAATCCAAATAATCCTTTGTTCTGCTTTTGAATTCTCGGAAGTTATCATTACAACATAGAATTAAAACTTCGTCGCCCAGATTATATAGTTGCTTTAACTTGCTTACTGGTTTTATGAAATGTATAGTATAATTAGTACTTTTAAATGTTTGTTCTCTTGAAAATGTAATAAGTCCATATTTCGACATTTCATTAATAGCAGTTTTGGTTTTTTCGCTACCTTTAATGTTTATTTGAGATCCATTAATCTTTGATATTCCAATATTATCAGTTTTAGAAACTAAACGCGTTTTAACTTCTGTCATATGTATCCTCCATTCTTGATTGTATTAAACAACCCTTTATACATTACACTATTTATTTTGTGATGCAAGTGTAATGATTTTTCTGTAGCTATTAAATCATCAATAGTGATTTTTTGAATACACTTAATTATGTCGAGTCTTGAAAGTAGTTTAACTGTATATGGTCTCTTACTGTCTAAAAAGGCAATAGAAGTCAGATACTCCTAAACTGGCTGACTATTCAGAAGAAACATCATAGTATAAGCATCATCATAGTTGTCAAAAGAAAGAGATTAATCCCGAGCATTTTAGTAACCTGTAGTAAAATGCGAAAATGGCTGTAAATCGCAGATTTTTGAAACTTCATTTATAGTAACTTCAGGCGATTTCAGACGATTTTTAGTACAAAAAAGTGCCAAAAGTGGCGTGTTTTCCCCGAAAAGTAAACCAGTGTTCAATGAATATATAGCAGGAATCTGATTAAGTGAACAGTTGCATAATTTGCAATTGTTCATTTTTTGTATTTCAGAATTAGAGCAAGTCACGTATTAATTATTTGTATTCGCAATTAATTTGCCGTTTTTGAAATTGCTTTCTGTGTTAATTCTGCTACCATCTGCTTCCCATTTTGCTTTTTATTATTAAACAACTCTTTTGCTATTTCTTCTCGATTCATTTTAAGTTTATCAAGAATGAAACTATGTCTTATTTCAAAGCTTTTAAACACATCATCCCAAGTTAATGCATATATTTCATAGTTATCTGCTTTCATTACTAATCCTGGTTTCCCTTTCTCTTTAAACGCGTCATAGCGAACCTTTACATCATCATCAATAACGCTACATACAGCTATGAATTTCCATTGCCTACGTATGCTATTAAAAGAAGGCTGTTTTCTAATGAAAAGCATATAATCTTCAATTTGTCTATATACAGTATTTGATAGAGGAACACGTGGAGCTTTCAATTCTACAATGATATTTTCATCAATGTAGATTCCAGAATCGCTTTCAACTTTTCTAGCGTTGCACATAAAAATATCCATTCGTCTATCATTTTCATCATCATGCTCCAACTTGGTAGCTGGATTTTTTGCTCCATATAATATGTAATTGTATTCTTTTAATGCCGTAGCCATTGCTTTATCCGCTGTTGCAAGGTTATATTGTTCACCAAACAGCCAATAATTATTCTCAACTATTTTTTGAATGTTATCACGCTCGTTAGCAAATTTACCTAAATCAAATACTATTGTTTTTAGTATTTCGAGTTTAGAATAACGGCTTTCGATGAATTTCATGGTTTCTATTATATTTTCAAGCTTGGTCTTTTTTAGGACATTTGAAAAAGCCTCTCTTTGTTCAGGTGTTAACTCTATTATCTGTTCAACGATATCTAGTATTCTTTCACGTTCTTCTGAATCTAGTAGAAGATTCAGAAAACCAAGTAATGATTTTTCTTGAACAGGTTTAAGCTTATAAAAAATACGGGAATCAAGGCAGTATAATTCTTTTGTTACATTTATTAAATCCTGTTTTCTAAGTTGATCATACTTTTCATCTTTAAATACTGGAAAAGTTTTTCTTTCGTTAATCATTTTATCGATTATTTCATCTGCTTTTCCAGACATATAGTCTCGCAAATTGTTTTGAATTAGATTATGTATTTCTTTTTTTAGTTTTTTAAGTATCCGTTGATCATCTATTGATAAATTAAATTCTGTTTGAGTCGAAATTGAATCTAAGGATATGTCATCTAAATGATTAAAGAATTCAGAGCATACAAACATACTGTGATTATAGTTCATTGTATTTCTGTTGAAGGTTGTGGTGTCTTTACCTTTAACAGTATCAGAACTATCTAGATAGTAGCTACAGTATTTTTCTTTTATCTTATCCAGCCACACAATTAAATTTAAGGAAAAAGAATAATCCTCAATGATTATTGTTTTTTCTTGGCTCAATTCAACATTTATGTATTTAGAATAGTCTAATTTTTCACCGTTGACTATTATTCTGTAATCATAATTTTTATTTAAATATAGAAACCAAGCATACTCTCGTAATAATGTATCTTCAATATGCTGCATAGATATATTATCTGGCAATAAATCATTTATATTTGAGAGAGTAATGGTAGTTCCTGTTTTCTTTTCATCAGAGATTTTGGGATCATTGTAGTCAACTAAGTTCTTGTTACTGTTACTTAGAAAAATATTGAATAGTAAATAGTTGTTGCCTCGTTTGTACACTGTTTTCCATGTTGCTTCATTTGCGATTGCAGTAAAGGAAAAGCGTCCTTTTCCTTTATTTGCTTTAGATTTCATTAATGATAAAGAATTTTTCTTTGAAGCTAAAAATGTTCCAAATGTATCTTCAATATCTTCATAAACAATACCATCTCCATTATCCGAAATGGAAATTGTATTAATACCCGACAATTCATTTTTTGTATAAGATATTTCAACTTCAGTAGCATTGGCTTCAAAACTATTCCATATAAATTCGCAAAGAGCCTCTTTATAATCTTTAGTTATTCCTGATGTTTCAATACTTTTGTCTTTAACGGATAATGATAATTGCATAATCTTTACCTCCCAAGAATAACTTGAATGTTTTTAATTAGCGGATTGTGGGATAAAATCTATAATTCTTACAACTTCTCCCAGCTTGGCGATAAAATCTTTGATATTGAGTGTAACAATATCAACATTATATTTGTATTTAGAGTATCCAGCCATATAAATCGTATCAGCATGAAGTGCAGGTGCTATGAAAAGTGTAAACACCTTAGTATCAGGATACTTCTCGATAGCTTCTGTCAAGTGCCTTGTAATGGCAGGCATTTCATTGGTAGCTTGTGTCCTTGCCTGCATAAGAGTTACCTCTACAAGCGGATTGCAGTCCTTGTCAAAACATTCAATATCTGCCATACCGCCTGCTGCGGTGAAAGTAGGAATGCCCTCATCGTCAGACTTGTAATTGGGTCTAATGATAAGATCTTTGAAATGCTGCTTTAAGGCTATGCTGATAAGAAACTCAAATCTTGTAGGCTTATCAATAACACGGAGCGTTGGATCGTGGCTTTCGTTGCGAGAGCAGGTGATATTGAGTTCGTTGTATATGAAATCTTTATCATGCTTTTCAGCCCACTCTTTGATAGCTTTTTCTTTGACGGCTGCCATACCTGTCGGCTCTTGATGCTGAATACTGAGTATATGGGGATCTATGTTGCCCATATACTTGAAATAGTCCTTTTTGGAACTAAAGGAATCGAAAACAGTATAATTTCTGATAACATAGTCTATTCTCTCAGCTTCAAAGGAGTTGAAGTCTACAAAGCGACCATTACCTCTAAGAGAAATAAGCCCTGTTATACGCATTTTACGAATAAATTCGTCAACAGCTTCACCTGTTATCTGGCTGATTTTAAATCTATTTTTCTTTGAAGAATCGGCGTTCAATATCTGTAAGCAGCGATCATACATAACTTCATCACCATAGGTGAAACAATGCTTCTTTCTGAAATCCTTGATTTCCTTATACAAAGCATCGGCATTATTATCGGGCCAGCAGATTATCATTGATAATTCACTGATAAAGACTCCTGAATCTCCTTCTTCAGGATCATCTTTAAGCTTTTTTATGACGTTCAGTAAAAGTGGCAGCGGTGCATTGGTGTTGGAGTTTTTGCGGAAAGGATTGTTGGTCTGATACTTTATCATTGAATTGAGAAATACATTCTGTATCTTATCATCATTCTTAGGTACTTCTCTTACTGCATCAATGAGCATATGTCCAGTGGTGGATATTTCAATAGGAGCATCCATAGCATAGAAGATAAATCCAAACTCCATAGGCAGCTTATACCAAGTGTCAAATCTTGAAGGCCAACCTTTTTCAAATCCAGCTTCCTTATGCTGCTGAGGACTATTTTTGATTATATATTCAGTATCTTCAACTGAGAAATCATTTTCGCTGTTGTATATATTTTTGAGCCGAGAATCTGTGCCGATAAACGTAGGTTTATACAATTTCTTTGAAATTAGTTTGACTGCTACCTCATGAATGATTTGTTCGGTCAGTATCTGTCCTTCAAAAGGAAGAATACAATTCAAGAAATCTGCTATTCTTGCAGGATTTCTCATTGTTGTTGAAAATGATAGCGGTTTATATTCTTTCTGACGTTCCTTTGCCATACGTTCATCCCCTAACTTAATAATTAGTTACTAAGACTTCATATGAGCCTTTCTGTGTGTTATCATGGAAACTTATATAATTACTTGTAATGTCAATAACATTGTATTTTTTTGCCCATGTATCGAATATCTCGTTATACATATTCTTGTGTCTGATGATATTTGATACTGCAAATCGTATGTGTCTGTTATTAAGCTCATCGAGTACATTGAGTAATCGATGTTCCGTTTCAGGATTCCATAACTTATTGTACTCACTAAACGAAATAAGATAAGGCGGATCAAGATATACAAAGTCATCTGTAGTCGGTTCTGCTTCTGATAGAAAATCTTCAAAATCAGTGTTAAATAATTCAATGTCTTTCTCCGAAACATACTCAAAATACGCATTAAGAGCGTTAACTACATTTTGATTGAAGTCAACGTTTCCTACAGGCAGATTGAAATCACCATTGCCGTTAAACCTCAGCATACGGTTAAAGCCGTAGATGAGCAATACATAGAGTTTCAACAGGTCGGACTTGTCACTGTTGAAATCAGCTCTTAGCTTCATATATGCTTCTTTATTATACTTAGCATAGTATGTTTTTACAAAGTTGATCTTATATTCGTCAGGAACAGTCCTGCCCAGGAAAGATGCTGAAAGACCGTAACCATTGATAATATCGGTAAGTTTGCTCCAGAAGCCGTCAACATCGTTACTGTAATCAAATAAAAGTTTATGCAGGGCTATCATGTAGCTGTCTATATCATTAACAAGATAGCTATCGGCATCAACATTAAGAAATACACTGCCGCCACCGCAGAAAGGTTCTATGAACCTATCAATATCAGTAGGAAAATGCTCCTTGAGCTGCGGAACGAGCTTGAACTTATCCCCTACATAAAAGAAGGGAGATCTTCTGAAAGTAGTAGCTATCTGAGTTTTCATAGTAATCACTTCACTTTAACAATAAAAATCAGTTCTTTGTGGTCATTAAAATCGGTTTTTCCCGCATTGAAGAAGTTGTGTGATGTTTCAAATCGCTGAACTTCTCCTCTTGCGGATAGGGCAGTTTCAATATCTTCCAGTGTCATTTTGTTTTTTGAAGAACTGCTCTTTGATTCGTAGGTGTTGTTATACGAAACAACGATATATTTGCAATCAAGGCTGTCTATAAGCTCCTTGAATACTATTTTTGCTTTATTACGGCAGTAGTCGCTCATATTTTCAGGATCAGGCTTTAACGCGACTCCGTGGAGCTCAGGCTTTCTCCAACAGGTGATGTTCTCCAGAACATGATAAAATCTGCTATACTGCCTTGAATTGTAAGGCGGATCAATATAAACTATGTCGCATTTCAGCCTATGAGCGAACTCATTGGAATCCTCTCTTGATATAGATATTTGCGACTTTTTTGTTTTATATGGATTGATAAGATCAAATCTAAATGTGTCAGAAATATCATGTCCCTTTATGTAAGCATCGTAATGCCCTACGGTATTAGCACTCTTATCAGCCGAATAGAGCAAAGATGCAAGAAGTATAGCAAATTCCTTGTCTGATAGTTTATCTTTATCGGATTCGATGACTTCTCTTATATGTCCAATCAGCTTTGCGTCAGAGTGCGAGAAGAACTTGCCGCCAAAATTAATGGAGAGGTAATTCTCATCTATATTGTCAGCTGACAAAGATTGAAATCGGCTGCAATATTCAGAAATCTTATTCTTGTCATAAGGAGCAGCATCAAAGAACGCTTTATAAATAACTTCATTTGAGTAAAGAAAGTCATTGATGTAGATTTTCTTCATTTTATCAAGCATAGTATATGAAATAATGCCTGTTCCTGCGAAAATATCACAAAAAGAGCTGCCCTTGCAGTTCTCAGCTATCAACTCGCTTATCCAAGAGGAGAGCTTATACTTACTGCCTGTGTATCTCCTGTTCCAAATATCAAACATAATAGTCTCCGTTTCAATATAATTACCCGTAATATTATAACATAATTATAGTAGGAATGCAACGTTTTTATATTGTTATTTCACCTTGATTTGCTTGTTCATTATTTTTATCATATCGCACATAGCGAACATCATCAGTTATTTCATAGTGTATAGGGTAACTATCTCCCCATGTAGTCCTTAATGCAAGTATTGAGTTTTTTTGCCCATTTTAATAATTCAATAATTTTACACTGAAAACATGGGTCAAATTTCAATTCGTTGATTTGTGAAACGTCGTTTTTCCACCATTGATAAACTTTAGGATCATTATGAGCATAGATTTTATCTCGAAGAGTGTGGATCTCTTCAATTATTCCTTCGTAGTTTGCAAACTCGGTATTGATCCTGATAAGTTCTTGCTTTGTTGTATCAGATGGATGATTCTGCTCAATTTTGTTAAAAAGCTTCTCTATGCTAATAACACCTTTAGTTTTATCAAAAAGTCTTTCCGATTGCATAATCAAGGAATAATGCAATGCTTTTAGTGTTTCGCTCCAAAAATGAGCCGCTCAATTTACATAATCCAAATTTTCGCTAATAAATGTTGATACATATTCATATTCCAACGCCGTATTTAATGCAGTTGCTGCATCTTGTTCTGCAATTGTCATTAATTTTTGAATATCATCTTTTTCTTCCCAATTTATTATGTTTCCTGTTTTATTAATCATAATTATTCCTTTCTTAACAATACTACAAATAAAAGATTTGATGAACTTATTGCCTATCATTGGTACAATGATCAAGCATATGTATAGCCTCTTTGAACTCTTCCTCCGATATCTCTCCAGACATGAAAGACATTTTCGCAGTATGAAGCTCCCTGAGCCAGTCGGCATAATCGTTATAGGACAAGTCCTTGCCCTGCTTTTCATCACCGAGCTTTAGTTCGTACCGCTCCACTCGCCGGTAATTGCGATTTATAGCTCTGTCATGGTCAGCCAGCAGTTCGCTGTGTTGAAGCCTAAATTTATATATCTGCTGCGGACCTATCTGTTTACAGGTGCGCCTGTCATCAGTCCTGACCCGATCACAGTATCGGGTCTTTTTCTTTGTCTTGGGCTTGAAAAAATGACCGCAGTAGTCGCATTGACTGAAACCAGTGTCGAACTCCATTGCGTGCAGGAAGATGTACCATATATAGTCAGGCAGATTGTCAAAGCGGTAACCTCTGCTGTATGGCAGCTTAGGTCTTGTCATCTGAAACATTTCCGTGCCGATATCTGTATGAGCAATGACTTGCTCAAACTGGCACTTGAAAATAGTTTCCCTGCCTAAGAATGCCTTGGTTGTCTTGTCTTCGTGACTACCCTCGAACCTGCAATACGCATCGGCGATAGTGAAGAAAATGTTTTGAGTGTGTACCATATCTCGCAGCATTTCAACAGCGTGATCCTTATACTCAAAAAGCTCTTCATAACTTGATATATCATAACTGTCAACATACAGCTTTGTACACAGCAGAAAGCTGTACACAGGTTCTTCCTGACAAAAGATCTCGGCAGTATATCCAACAGCTCGGCATACGCCCAAAAGTTCATCAGGAGTCGTGTTATCCCTGGTATATGCTTTCAGTTTGTCAAGAAGTCTGTTGAACGGCGTCAGATCAATCTCAAGAAAGTCTATCAGCTGCTGCTCAAATGTAATCTCAGGCAGCTCGGTTGCTTCCTCTCCATCATACATAAAGCGCCTGATAGTATGTTTATTTGGGAAAACGTACAGTCCACGACTCAGATACATAAGTTTTGCCTCCAAAAAATAGGTTACCACTATTATAGCACACATCATATTGAAATGGAAGTATAAATAAACAATTGAGTTTCATTTCGCATTTATTATGTGAAAAAAGTCTGTTATGATTGAAACTGAGGAAGAGTCTTCGGACTTGGACAGCAGCTTGAAAATTGAATATGGGATCAGGAGTTACGTTGTTTCCGATGGTGGGGCGGTGAGCCGTACCAGCCCAGAGATGCGCGATGACGCGAGAGCCGAGCGATAACATCTTTGGTTTCACATAGCGCAGATGTGAAGCAGCGATGAAAGTCGGGAACGGATACTTGCACTCAGCCACAGTCCGAGCGTGATAAGACCGTCGCAGGCAATGGGAGTGTGCCAGGGCAGCCGAGCATTTAGGTTGTCTATGAGTCCGATGTGCAGTCGGGCGGCTTCTGATTCGTCAGGCATAGTGCGGCGGATACTGCTGTAAAAAACAGTGTGTCCGTTATGCTGGGCGTGCTATGTCCTGATGCGTTCGTGATGTGTCTGATTTATGTGCCAAAAACAGTTCAATTTGCATAAGAAATACTGCTCCCACATTTTTCAGTTGGGATAGCAGAAATCCGTCGGACACAGCCCACACAAATAGTTCACACGAGCAACTTGCCCGTAACGAAAAAAGCTGTCGGCTGTGTTCGGGAATCTCATGGGAAAGGAGGAATCACATGAGTAATATGTTACAAACGAAAACCGCAGAAGAAATATTGACAACAGTATTCAAGCCGAAGGAGTTTATTATTGACGGACTGCTCACGCAGGGATTGTATGTACTTGCAGGTGCACAAAAGGTTCGTAAGTCTTGGATGGCAATGGATATTTGCCTCAGCATTGCAACAGGAGTTCCTGTGCTTGGACGTGGTACTATTCAAGGAACTGCTTTGTATCTTTGTCTCGAGGATAACTATCAGCGACTACAGCGCAGATTGTTTCAGATGAACGCCGAACCGATTGAGAATCTTCACTTTGCACTTGCTGCTGATAAGATAGGCGCAGGTCTTGAAGAGCAGATAGAAGCGTTCAAGAAAGAGCACGATGATTTAAAAATTGTTGTAGTCGATGTTATGCAAATGGTGCGCAGCAATGTTGAGTCGAGTTATGGTTCTGATTATGCAGAACTGATTGCACTCAAACAGCTTGCATATCGCTTGAACATCTGCATACTGCTGATACATCATATGCGAAAAGCTAAGGACGATAATCCGTTCAATATGATGACAGGCAGTACAGGTATCGGCGGTGCAACTGATGGAAACTTTGCGCTCAAGGAAACAAAGTGCGGCTCAGGAAAAGCAATCATGTATTGTCAGGGACGTGACATTGAATACACTGAACTGCGAATGCATTTCGATATTGATGCCATGCGTTGGATAGTTGAGAACGAAGCTACATCGAAAAAGAGCTGCGACAATATTGTTCTCTCTGCTGTTTATCTTTTCATCAAGGAGCGAATCCACTTTGAAGGTACTGCAACTGAGTTAGTCGCTGAGCTGAAAACAGTTACCGATGAAGTCATTTATCCGAACAGAGTTACAAGAGACTTGGTTCAGAATGGTTATGAACTCAGCAAGTACGGAATTGATTTCAAATACGAAAGAGTTCACAAAGGTCGGGTTATTATTCTTCATTACAACGGCAAGCGTGACAATAGTGACGGTAGAAATGTTACCGTCACGCAGGCACTGCTTGACAGCTCACAAACGTCTATATAGCTTCATCTGCGGGGCGTGTCAGTAGGTTTCCGTGTCGGTAGTTTTACTGTCACGGCTGAGTTACTGTCACGCACAAAAACGCCCGTTTTTGCCGCCAATACAGAAATCGGGTAGTTATCCCACCTAGATCCACAAAAGAGATTGTGGCGCAACGTGGAGCGAGTGTGGCGGTATTGGCATAAGGAGAAAACTACCGCTGACGGAGCAGTACAGGCGACGAAAGTATGAAATGCCAGCATCGCATTCGGCAGTCCGCCGAACGCTTGCTGGTCGGGGCGAACCCCGAACCCCCTCTCAAAAATCGCACAAAGAAAGGAGTATGATACTATGAGAAAACGCAATCGAACTATCACTATCCGCTGTACCGATGACGAGTATGAGCGGATACACAACAAGGCTCAGCGATACAAACTGTCCCTCAGCGACTTCGTTCTCGGATCGGCACTCGATAAGAAAATAGTAGTAGTTGACGGGCTGGGCGAGGTCGCAAAGCAGCAGAAAGCTATCGGTCGTAACCTAAATCAGATAGCAATGCTGGCTCATGAAGGACGGCTCCACTCGGTCAGACTGGATGTGCTTATTGAGCAGCACAAGGCTGTCACCCAAGCCGTTTGCGACATAGCCAAGGAGGTGAGATAGTGCCTATCATCCATTTCATAAACAACAAAACTCAGACCGCTGGCGGCATGAGGAATGTCCTCGCATACGTCAGCCGAAAGGAGAAAACAGTCTCAGAGGACAAGCGTTTCGTGACCGGAGTCAACTGCTCGCCCGAGACTGCCCTCGCTGAGATGAACGCGACCAAGAATCTTTACCACAAGCATGACGGTCGTCTGTACTATCATCTGGTGCAGAGCTTTCCGAGTGGGTATGAGATTGAGCCTGAGCTCGCACACAAGATAGCAGTGGAGCTTGCTGAGAAAGCCTTCGGAAAGTATGAGTGTGTAGTTGCAACTCATATTGACCGTGAGCATATACACAGCCACTTAGTGGTGAACTCTGTCAGTTTCGATGACGGAAAGAAGTATCATTCCAACAAGGAGAGCATTGAGCAGCTGATGAAGATCAGCGATGAGATCTGTCAGAGGCACGGAGTCCATGTCCTCGATGCACCAAAGAAGAAAATGAACAGAGACTACCTCTCCGACAGCGAGTACAGGTCAGCCAAGCGCGGCGAGAGTTTCAAGTGGGAGCTGATGAATGTCATAAACCAAGTCATGAAGAAAGCCAAAAGCAAGAATCAGTTCTGCTACTTAATGAAACAGCAGGGCTACAGTGTCAGGTGGGATAACAACCGCAAGTATATCACATACACTTGTCCTAATGGCAGGAGATGCCGTGACAATAAGCTTCACGGCGAACGTTATCGAAAGGAGAATATGGAGTATGAATTCAAAGCAAGAAGAATTACAGCAGATGTACGACAAGGAATTGTCGGCAGCGGCGGACACTCAGCCAACAGTAGTGGTGCTCGACTCCAACTGGAGAGCACTGATAGAATTGAACAAGCTGATGTCGCAGGAGCAGCTGGAAATACTCACCAGACTCTCGGTGCTGGCGACGAAAGCGGATACAGAACAGGTGCTGAAAACAGTCCGCTCCGAGCAGAAGGATACCATAGCGACCTGTCGGGAGCTGCTGAATCAAGCAGAAGAACTGTCGGAAACAGCGACGGCTCAACTGGAGAAAGCAACAGCGGACCTGTCCTCACAGGCTGGGAAGTTGAACGAGGAATATGGCTCGAAGCTGAAAGAGCTCGACGAATACAAGCACAGGCTAAGATCAAAAGCAGCCAAGTGGATAGTGATCTCGCAGTCGGTTTTGATAGCATTGTCAGCGGCGTTACAGCTGTGGCTGCGCTGATCGAGGACGAGCCTGCCGACGATACCGAGTACGCTCGTGAGAACGTTGACAGAAAGGCACTTGCAGAGGAGCGAGAGCGCAAGGAAGCACTCGGAATACACATGGGCTGATGCCCAAATCTAAATCGAAAGGAATCTTTAAAATGAACAATTCAAATCACATAGGAAACATGAACAAGACAATGAGAAGGAGTATGATTGAATGGTTGAAAACAAAACAGAAACCAAAATCGTAATGCTGACCATAAAGGAGGCGGCAGCTCTTGTGGAAGGGCTGACCGAATATAGAGTACGTCAGATGTGCATCAATGATCAAGTACCGCACATCATGGCAGGCAAGAAGTATCTCATCAACAAGGAGCTTTTTCTGAGATACCTTCGTGGAGAAACAGCGTGAGCAATTTTATCAGTAAAGTAGATTTTTAACACGAACGGCGCATTTCTGATAGACATTTCCGCAGAGCTGTGGTATAATGTCGGTGGAGGAAATGCGCCATAGTTTTGAAACGGAGGTTTTAATATATGGCGACAATCAGAAAGCGTTCCGAGGGAACGTACCAGATAAGAGTGTCATGCGGCTATGGTGTAGACGGCAAGCAGCGGAATCAGTTCAAGAGCTACAAGCCTGAGCCGGGTATGACACCGAAGCAAATCGAAAAAGAACTCACTCGACAGGCTGTCCTGTTCGAGGAAGAATGCAAGAGGGGACAGATAACATCTGCTGTCAAGTTCGAGAAATTCGCAGAGCAGTGGTTTGAGGAATATGCCAAAGTCAATCTCAGACCGACCTCATACGCACGAATGAAACAGCTCACCAAGCGTGTCTATCCTGCCATAGGTCACAAGCGGCTTGATAAGATAACTGCTCGTGATATTCAGAAGTTCGTGACAGATATGCTTGTCAACGGCAAGAATATGAACACAGGTAAGCCGCTGTCGAGGAAAACGGCAGTGCATCACCTGAGCTTTATCAGTGACGTATTCAGCTATGCTATACGCATGGGAATGCTGACGGACAACCCTTGCAGACGAGTATATGTGCCGAAACAGGAACAGGACGAAAAGCAGATCTACACCATTGATGAGGTGAAGAAGCTGTATGAGAACCTGAGAGGCGAGCCGATGAAGTATCAGGTCTACCTGCTGCTTGCAATATACAGTGGTTACCGCCGCAGCGAAATGCTTGGACTGGAATGGAAAGACATCGACTTTGAAAATAACATTATCCACGTCCGCCGAACATCACAGTATACAGCCGAGAAGGGTATTTATACCGACACTACGAAAACAAGAAAGTCAAAGCGAGTGTCCAAGATGCCTGTCTCTATCATGAACTTGCTCAAACACTTCAAAGCTGAACAGGAGGCAGAAGCTGCACAGCTCGGCACCAAGTGGGAAGACCATGACAGGCTGTTCACAAAATGGAACGGAGCACCTATGAATCCGCAGACACCGTTCGAGTGGCTGAAAGGCTACTGTGAGCGTATCGGAGTGCCGTTCAGGAATATCCACTCACTGCGACATCTCCATGCAAGCCTGCTTATATTTGAAGGCGTAGACGTTGTAGCGGTATCCTCGGATATGGGACACAGCGTCGTAGGAACTACCTTGAATCTGTATTCTCATATGTTTCAGGAAGCCAAGGCTCGCAACTGTGATGCGATAAGCAATGCCCTGAGCTTCACAAACGAAATAGGCACAGAGGAAGAAAGTCCTGCCGAGGACGATACCGAAGCTGAGACCGAGCAGCAGGTGCTGGCATTATGAGCAAAAAAAGTACCGCAGAGCGAAAGCTCTGCGGATACCCAAATTAATAGTTAAAAGATAATAAGTGCCAAACAAGTGCCAAAGTCTGATTTTTAGAAAAAAGAAAACCCACAAACGGCTATTTTAAGCCATCTGTGGGATTGCTAATTGGTGACCCGTACGGGAATTGAACCCATGATTACGCCGTGAAAGGGCGTCGTCTTAACCTCTTGACCAACGGGCCAACAAAGCTGCCGATATTTCAGCAGCCTGTCTGGTAGCGGCAGTGGGACTTGAACCTACGACCCCCTGGGTATGAACCAAGTGCTCTAGCCAACTGAGCTATACCGCCATATTCTTTTTGTCGTTTGTTTTTGTTTCAGTTTCAAGCGACTTGTTTATTATACGCTATTATTCGCTAAAAGTCAAGGCTTTTTATCAAAAAAATCGAGTTTTGTAAAATATCACAATCAAAGCCACAATTTTAGCGGAGCTATACAGCACATCATACAACTCTGCAAACTTATTTCCAGAGAAACGCCCAGATATCCACATACGGGATGGCCAGGTACATCACCAGAGCCGCAGCCCATACACGAAACAGCGAACGGAACATGGACTTCCTGGTGGATACATCTATCTCCCTGCAAAACTCATTACAATTTTCCATATGCTCCTCCGACTCCAACAGCCTATTGTAAGCTACAAATATAATATAACATATCCGAATGTGTTTTTTCTATCGTTTTTATTGTATCATATGTAAATATTTCGGCGGCCTTTCGCACCTTTTTGTATATATTGCAGTGTAATCGTGTCAAAGTTTATGTATATTTGTAATTGATGACAAAATTCACAACATAAGTTTATGCACATTTTTTTGCCAAAATTGGTTGCTGTAATTTGAACAATGTGTTATAATAGGTGTATTAAGACGGGCTGAGGTTAATCTACCGTCAGACTCGCAATTTTTCTATTTATTTTTGGAGGTATTTTATCATGGACGGAACCGGATTCCTCAAAACAGTCAATTTCGGCGGATTTGATAAAAAAGACGTACTTGCTTATGTAGATCAGCTCAATACAAAGATATATACTCTTGAAAACGAGCTTGAAGAAAAGAAGGCGCTTCTTGAAAACAGCGGCGGAAACATGGAAGACAAGGAAAAGTATGAGCAGCTCCTGGCTTCCGATAAGGCTAAGATCACCGAGCTCCAGACCAGCAATGACTCTCTCAAGAATCAGCTCAAGAACTGCGAAGATGAGTCCGCTGAGAAGGATAAGGAGATCGAAGAGCTGAAGAAGAAGCTCGCCGATATGGAAAACGAGCTTGTTGAGGCTAAGAACAAGGCAGCTGCTGCTTCCTCTGCCGAGAACAGCGCTATGGAGCTCACAAACGTATTCGTTGAGGCCCAGAGAACTGCAAGCACCATCGTTACTCAGGCTAAGGAAAACGCAAGAAAGATGGACGAGGACGCTAAGAAGCTCGCTAACCAGGTAGTTGACGACGCTAACAGCAAGGCTTCCACCATCGTTAAGTCTGCTGATGAAAAGGCTTCCAAGATCCTTACAGACGCTGAGGACAGATCTGCTGAGATGCGTACAGCTGCCGACAACATGAAGGCTGTTGTTCTTTCCGAGATCGCAGATATCGAGTCCAACGTTACACAGCTCAAGGGCATTCTCGATTCTCTTACCAAGGACAGCCTTGCTAAGGTAAACGAAACTGCTGACCTTCTCACCAAGACCCAGGATACTCTCAAGAAGAACGGTATCCCTCAGTTCACAGCACCCAAGAGTGTAAAGACTGCCGCTCCTGTAAATAATGCTAAGCCCGCACCCGCTCCTGCTCCCGCAGCAAAGCCTATGCCCACTCCCACTCCTGCGGCTAACAACAATGCAGCTGCAAAGCCTGCTCCTGCGCCTGCACCCACTCCCGCAGCCAACACTGCAGCAGCAAAACCCGCTTCCGCTCCCAAGCCTACTCCCAAGCTCAACAACAACTTCGGTTTTGACCTGAGCGAGATTGAGAAGATGGCTAAGGCTATCGAGGCTGACGCTTCCAAGCACAACAAGGGCACTCCCGTAAACGATGATTACGACGGAACCGTTGATGCTAAGAAGATCAAGCTTTCCGACATGGGCTGATTTTGAATCGCTTCAATACATAAAAAATCAAGGCATTACCGCTTGGCGGTAATGCCTTTTTTGTGTCATATATACTTACAAGCTTATAATACTAATCACCAATAAAACTATAGACAAAAAAATCTTCGCATAATCCACACACGCAAGATTATGCGAAGATTTTTTGTATAGTTTTTAATTGGTGCTTAGTATAAAATAGTGAACACCGCAACGGAGCATGCGGGAAGCACTGCCGACAGCTTTCCATTGGAGACGGAAGCGCTCAGAGCCTCGGGAGCTACCTTTTCGGGTGCATCAAAGCTGTTGAAGCTGTGTACCTCATCGGTGAGGATATGGGCGCTTACGCTGCTGCACTCAAATCCACTGATATCGCAGTCAAGCTCAGCAGACTCTTCCAGTGAGCAGTTGGCAGCGGTAACGGTCATCACGCCGTCCTTTACAGAGGCGGAAACGGACATCATGGGTATCTCCCCTGCCATTACATTTTCGCAGAAGCAGTAAACATTTTCGCCGTCCTGATGCTCCTTGAACATATCGAACACATGATATGTGGGAGTTTTCACCAGCTTCTCGCCCTCGGTAAGCAGAAGCGCCTGAAGCACATTAACTGCCTGAGCAAGGTTTGCCATTATCACCCTGTCGCTGTGGCGATTGAAGATATTCAGGTTGCAGGCTGCCACGATAGCGTCACGCATGGTGTTCTGCTGATATAAGAAGCCGGGATTTGTACCCTTTTCAACGTCATACCAGCAGCCCCACTCGTCAACTATCAGCCCGATCTCATGTTCGGGGTCGTAGCGGTTCATTATCTCGCCGTGGCGGGTCACAAGCTCCTCCATGTAAAGGGTCTTGGAAATGGTTGCGTAGTATTCGTCCGTTGTAAAATCCACCGCATCGCCCTTGTGTCCCCAGTCGCCTGTGGGCAGGGTGTAGTAATGGAGCGATATGCCACGGGTGTTCAACTTGCTGAGATTTTTCATAATAGTCTCTGTCCAGCCGTAGTCGTTGGAGTTGGGGCCGCAGGCGATCTTGAACAGCTTATTGCCCGAAAAATCCTTGCAGAAGCTCTGATAACGGCGGTATTCGTCAACATAATATTCGGGGCGCATACTTCCGCCGCAGCCCCAGTTCTCGTTGCCGATGCCAAGATATTTCAGCTTCCAGGGCTTTTCCCTGCCGTTCTTTCGGCGCAGATCTGCCATTGGGGAAACGCCGTCAAAGGTGATGTACTCTATCCATTCGGCAAGCTCGCTGATAGTTCCGCTGCCAAGATTGCCCGCAAGATAAGGCTCACAGCCTATCTCCTCGCACATATTGAAAAATTCGTGAGTGCCGAAGGAATTGTCCTCGGTAACGCCGCCCCAGTTGGTGTTTATCATTTTCTTGCGGGCACTTTTTTCGCCGATGCCGTCCTTCCAGTGATATTCGTCCGCAAAGCAACCGCCGGGCCAGCGGAGAACAGGCATTTTTATCTGCTTGAAAGCCTCGATAACGTCCCTGCGCACGCCGTTTATGTTGGGGATAGACGAGTTCTCGCCCACATAAATGCCGTTGTAGATACATCTTCCCAGATGCTCGGAAAAATGACCGTATATCTCGGGATTGATGTGTCCTTTTTTGTCCTTTGCGTTGATTAGCATTGATATTTTCTTCATTTATCGCTTCCTCCTGACGTTTTTAGCGTTCCTAACGGTAACATATTATATTTACGCTATTTATACTATAGCCTATTGACAGCTGCTTTTCAATGACATATAATATTTTTAAACTAACAAATAATACTTTATGAGGTGATGATATGATAAGTCTCAACGCCATAGGAAAGGACACGAGACATACGGGGGATTTCTGCATATGGCGGCCTGACGGCTCAGGGGACAATCTGCTTGTTATCTTCAAGACCTCCGCCCTGCTCATCATTGACGGCAATGAGATCATCGTCCCACCCGACAGCCTTATCATCTACAAAAAGGACACGCCCCAGTATTATAAGACCATCTGCGGCAACTACGCCAACCATTTCATTCACTTCAACGTGACCGATGATGACAATATTCTCGACACCGTGGAGACGGACAGGCTCATAACCTCGGTGAACATCTCCGCCGTGGAAGAGCTGCTGACCATACTCTGCCGTGAGAATATGTCCCCCTCGGAACATCGTCGGCAGTATGCCGATATGCTCATACGAATGATACTTATGAAAATATCCGAGGGCGGAGGCGAAAGCAGTGACGGCGAACACACCTACAGTGAGCAGCTGCGGCAGCTGAGAGCGGATATTTACAGCAATGCGGGGGGATTTGGCTCCGTCAGGCAGCTGGCGGACAGGATAAATCTCAGCCCGTCCTATTTTCAGACGGTGTACAAAAAGCAGTTCGGGGTCAGCTGCTACGAGGATATCATTTCTGCAAGGGTACAGTCGGGGCAGTATTACCTTGCCACCACTGCCCTGCCCGTGAAAGAGATATCCCAGATATGCGGCTATGACACTGACATCTGCTTTATGCGTGTGTTCAAAAAGCACACGGGACTTACGCCCTGCGAGTACAGGAAAAGGGCGGCGGGGAAAGAAAGGGCTGTTTGACACTCCCCTATACCCATGATATAATAATAATAACAATTTACTGACCAAAGGAGCTATCATATGCCTGATATTAACGATGTTATCAAAAAAGCCGACAGCCTTGTTCCACCTCTGCCAATACTCAGGCTCAGACCTGTGGCAGGCAAAGGCGGCATCTTCGACAGCAAGCTGGGCGGAACGCCTTATTTTCCAAAGTCCATGGAATACCCCAGAGGAACTGATGGCAGCTACAAGGACAAGCCTCTGCGCCTGCTGGTGCAGCTGAATTTTGAAAAACTTCCTCACATTGAGGATTTCCCCCGTCAGGGAATTTTGCAGATATTCCTCGCCTGTGAAAATGACTGCCTGTATGGCTTTGACTTCAACTCCGCAGATGAACAGACCGATCAGAACGGCTTCAGGGTAATATATCACAAGGACATCATAACCGACACATCTCTGCTCATTTCAGATGACGATATCCCCTGCGACAGCTTCAGCAGCGATGAGTACGATTTTCCGCTGAAAAAGGAATTTATCCTATGTGCCGAAGAGCCTGACAAATGCCCTGCCACTCCCGACGACTATCGCTTCGGCAATGCTCTTGTCAGCAGCTATAGTGAGATAATGGGTCAGGAAGTATCAAATTACTGGAATATAGACGGCTATGACACCCTTTATGACCGCTGCCCCGAAAGCGTGGCATTCATCGGCGGATATCCCCGTTTTACCCAGTCCGACCCACGGGAGGACTGCCCGTCTCTGGAAGGCTTTGACCGTGTTCTTTTCGAGCTTGGCAGCCTGCAGGGTGAAGAGATCACCTCATGGGGCGGTCATGACTTTGACATCATATGGGGAGATGTGGGCACAGGCGTGTTCCTCATTCCCGCAGAAAAGCTCAGGGCTTGCGACTTCTCGGAAGTGGTCTATAATTATGACTGCGGCTGATATACTTGATTTGTTCATTTTCAAATCCTATAATATTTGTATGATATTATGAAAGGTCTGCTTCAAATGAGCGATATAACTATCAGAAACGTAACTCCCGACGATGCGGAGGAGCTGCTTGAAATATACGCCCCCTACGTTGCCGAGACTGCCATTTCCTTTGAAATAGATATTCCCACTGCGGAGGATTTTCGCAGCAGGATAGAACACACCCTGAAAAATTACCCCTACATCGCCGCCATAAAGGACGGTCATATCGTGGGATATGCCTATGCCTCCGCTTTTCACCCCCGTGAGGCATACAACCGCTGCGCCGAGCTGACGGTATATATCAAAAAGGATATGCGCCGCTCGGGCTGCGGAAAGCTGCTTTACACAACGCTTGAGGATATGCTCAAAAAGCAGAACGTGCTGAATGCCTACGCCTGCATCGCATACACAGAGCATGAGGACGCTCATCTCACCAACGACAGCATGAAATTTCACGAGCACATGGGCTACCGCCTGATAGGCCGCTTTATTTCCTGCGGCAGGAAGTTTGACAGCTGGTATGACATGATCTGGATGGAAAAGCTCATCGGCGAACACTCAGACTCCCCTGCCCCCTTTATCCCCTATGAAAAGCCGGGCAGGTAAGTTATATTAACAAAACGGTCAAAGAGAAATGCTTTTATTGCCCGATGAAATATGTTATATTGTTACAGGAAAGATTTTATCGGGAGAAGTGCATATGAGCTACAAAATTATATTTCTTGACATTGACGGAACGCTGACCAATGCTGAAAAGAAGGTCACGCCCGCCACAAAAAAGGCGCTTTTTGAAGCGCAGGAAAAAGGATACCTGGCGGCAATAGCCTCCGGCAGACCCGACAGGGGCGTTGAGGGCATTGCCCGTGAAATAGGGCTTGACAAATTCGGCGGATTTACTCTGTCCTACAATGGCGGCAGGGTGCGCAACTTCAAGACGGGCGAGCTGCTGGTGCAAAAGAGTCTTGGCAGTGACACTTTCGGGATAGTTGCCGAGTTTGCACGCCGCAACGGCGCAGATGTGATGACCTACGAGGGCGACACTATCATCTGCGAAAATCCTGACAACGAGTTTATTCAGATCGAATCACGGATAAACGGTCTGCCCGTAAAAAAGGTGGACAACATCGGCGAATACGTGGATTTCAGCGTGCCTAAGTGCATCATCGCAGGCAAGGGTGACAGAATGGCAGAGCTGGAACCTCAGCTGAGAGAACATCTTGCAGGCAAGGCGGACGTTTTCCGCTCGGAACCGTTTTTCCTTGAAATAATGCCCTATCACACCGACAAGGCGGTTTCCATCGGCGAGCTTATCAAAAAGCTTGGCATAAAGCGTGAGAAGACCATTGCCTGTGGTGACGGCTACAACGACGTTTCCATGATAAAATATGCAGGTTTGGGCGTGGCTATGGAAAACGCCTGTGACGCTGCAAAGGAAGCGGCTGATTTTATCACGCTGTCAAACGAAAATGACGGCGTGGCTAATATTATTGAAAGGTTTATGAAGCCATAAAACGAAAAAAGCTCCCGTTAGTGGGAGCTTTTTTATACTAATCTTTGATCGTTCTATAGACAAAGCCGACAGAATAGCCGAGGATTTGTCTGTAGTCTGATTGAAGATTAGTATAAAATATCGGCTCCCGCAGATAACGGGAGCCGATACTTATTATAACCAAAATTACTTTTCGATAAGAGACTTTCCTGTCATTTCCTTGGGCTGAGGAAGCTCCATGATCTCAAGCATTGTGGGGCACAGGTCAGCAAGAACGCCGCCCTCCTTGAGCTTGCAGTCATAGCCTACAACGATAAGGGGAACAGGATTTGTGGTGTGAGCGGTAAAGGGTGAGCCGTCAGCTTCAAGCATCTTATCTGCATTACCGTGGTCTGCGCTGATAAGTGCAACGCCGCCCTTTGCAAGGATAGCATCTACCATTCTGCCTACGCAGGTATCAACAGCCTCAACAGCTGCCTTTGCTGCGTCGAAAATACCGGTATGACCGACCATATCGCAGTTAGCGTAGTTAAGGATAATGGTATCGTACTTATCGGACTCGATAGCCTCAACTACCTTGTCGGTTACCTCGTATGCGCTCATCTCGGGCTTCAGGTCAAAGGTAGGAACGTCGGGAGACTTGACAAGTATTCTGTCCTCACCCTCGAACTGCTTTTCCTCGCCGCCGTTGAAGAAGAAAGTAACGTGTGCATACTTCTGGGTCTCGGCAATTCTCAGCTGAGTCTTGCCGCACTTTGCCATATACTCGCCGAAGGTCATGGTGAGCTGCTCGGGAGGATATGCAACGAGAACGTTGGGCATTGTAGCATCGTACTGAGCCATGCAGACGAATGTTACGGGGAAGTAGCCCTTCTTTCTCTCGAAGCCCTTGAACTCGGGGTCAACGAAAGCTCTGGTTATCTGACGTGCTCTGTCGGGGCGAAAGTTGAAGAATACAACGCTGTCGTTTTCCTTTATCATGCCGTCCTTGTCGATAACGGTGGGGAGCATGAACTCATCGGTAACGCCGTTTGCGTAGGAGTTCTTTATAGCCTGAACAGGGTCGGTCTCCTGAACGCCCTCGCCCATAACAAGAGCATCGTATGCCTTTTCAACTCTGTCCCAAGCGTTATCACGGTCCATAGCGTAATATCTGCCTGAGATAGTGGCTACCTTGCCCTTGCCGATCTTCTTCATCTCGGCAACAGCCTCTTCCATAAATTCAGCTGCGGAGGAAGGGGGAACGTCTCTTCCGTCCAGGAATGCGTGAACATATACCTTGTCAACGCCGTGCTGCTTTGCCATTTCAAGCAGGCCGTACATATGCTCCATGTGGCTGTGAACGCCGCCGGGAGAAAGCAGACCCATGAGATGAAGAGCGCTTCCCTTTGCCTTGCAGTTTTCCATAGCGGTCACAAGTGCCTTGTTCTTGAAGAACTCGCCGTCCTTGATATCCTTGGAGATCTTTACCAGCATCTGGTAAACGATCCTGCCTGCGCCGATGTTTGTATGACCTACCTCGGAGTTGCCCATCTGACCGTCGGGGAGACCTACGTCAAGTCCCGATGCGCCGATGATAGTGTGGGGGCACTCTGCGAAATATTTATCCAGGTTGGGCTTCTTAGCCGCAGCGATAGCGTTGCCGTAATCGCTGGGGTTGATTCCGTAACCGTCCATGATAATGAGAGCTACAGGTCTTTTGCTCATAATTTTCAAATCCTTTCAGAAACTACAGTTGAAAAAAACAAGGCGCTGCGGTAAAGACCGCAGGCGTCTTGATCTTGCTTGTTATGATCAGCCGTTTACAGCTGCCTGTACGATGGTGTTGAAGTCCTCAGCCTTGAGGGAAGCGCCGCCGATAAGGCCGCCGTCAACATTGGGCTTGGAAAGAAGCTCTGCGCAGTTCTTTGCGTTCATGGAGCCGCCGTACTGGATCGTAACAGCGTCAGCAGTAGCTGCATCGTAAAGCTTAGCGAGAACGCCACGGATAAAGCCGCAAACTTCCTCAGCCTGGTCAGCGGTAGCAGTCTTGCCTGTACCGATAGCCCAGACAGGCTCGTAAGCGATGATAGTCTTCTTGATATCGTCAGCGGAAACGCCTGCAAAGTCAAGCTTGATCTGGCGGGAGATAACTTCCTCGGTGATATCAGCCTCACGCTCTGCAAGAAGCTCACCTACGCAAACGATGGGCTTGAGACCTGCTGCAAGGGCAGCCTTTGTTCTCTTGTTAACAGTCTCATCAGTCTCGCCGAAGTACTGACGTCTCTCGGAGTGACCGATTACAACGTACTCAACGCCAAGCTCAGTGAGCATATCAGCGGAGATCTCGCCGGTGAAAGCGCCGCTCTTTTCAAAGTGAACGTTCTCAGCGCCTACCTTAACGTTGGAGCCTGCTGTGGTGTTAACAGCGGTCTCAAGGTTGGTGAAAGGAACGCAGGCGATAACTTCTACCTTGCCCTCAGCGTTTGCAACCAGGGGCTTGATAGCTTCGAGAAGAGCCTTAGCCTCGGGACGGGTCTTGTTCATTTTCCAGTTTCCGGCAATAACTGCCTTTCTGAGATTCTTGTTCATGATATTTTCTCCTTTATATTTGGGCTTCCGTTAAAAGAAACCCATATTAGAATAAGGATACTGCATAATAACAGTCTCCTATACAAAATTATCTGATTTTATTTTACCACATCATCGGGGACTTGTCAACAAAAAAGCGGCATTTTCTGCCGCTTTTCAAAATCAGATTTACTTATAATACTTTTCCAGCAGCTCGCTAAGGGGAATGCCGTCAATGGTCACACCCGACACCTGACATGAATTTATGGCAAGACCTGTAAGATTGCAGTTTTCAAAGGTAACGTCCGAAAGGTCGCAGCCCACAAAGCTTGCCTTTGAGATATCGGTGCTTTCCATTCTTGCATCGGTCATATCGCCGTTGGTCATGCGGAACTTGCTCATAGAAACATCGGTAAATGCCGAGCCTGACATATTTGCGTTGACCACGGATGTGTCTGACATCATAACGTTGTCAAACTGGGTGGATATCATATTGCAGCCGCTGACAGTCACCTCCGAAAGGTCGCAGTCGGCAGCGGAAACGCCTGTGAAATCCGTATTTGCTATGTTGGAATATGAAAAATCACAGTCACGGCATATATCCACTTTCTGATTTTTAAGTATCATATTATCTCTCCTCTGCTTTTTGCCAATTACATTTTAACGGCATCGGTATTATTGTCAGCGGACTTATCCGCATAGATCTATTACCCCTATAAATAAAAATCGGGACGAAGCACGCCGCTCCGTCCCGAAATAAAGTGATCTTACTTTTCAGCAATAGCTGCAACGCCGGGAAGAACCTTACCTTCGAGGTACTCGAGGGAAGCGCCGCCGCCAGTGGAAATGTGAGACATCTTATCTGCAAAGCCGAGCTGCATAACAGCTGCTGCGGAATCGCCGCCGCCGATGATAGTGGTAGCGTCTGTTTCTGCAAGAGCCTTAGCTACTGCAATGGTACCCTTTGCAAGAACAGGGTTCTCAAATACGCCCATAGGACCGTTCCAAACAACAGTCTTTGCGCTCTTTACAGCGTCAGCGAAGAGAGCCTGGGTCTTGGGTCCGATATCGAGGCCCATCTTGTCAGCGGGGATCTTGTCAGCGTCAACAGCCTCAACAGCGATCTCAGCGTCGATAGGATCAGGGAAGGAAGCTGCGATAACAGCGTCAACGGGAAGAAGAAGCTTCTTGCCGAGCTTGTCAGCCTTAGCCATCATTTCCTTGCAGTAGTCGATCTTCTCGTTGTCAACGAGAGAAGTACCTACCTCATAGCCCTTAGCCTTGAGGAAGGTGTAAGCCATACCGCCGCCGATGATAAGTGTATCGCACTTTTCGAGGAGGTTGGAGATAACGTTCAGCTTGTCAGCTACCTTAGCACCGCCGAGGATAGCAACGAAAGGTCTGACAGGGTTCTCAACCGCATTGCCGAGATACTTGATCTCCTTCTGCATGAGGTAACCAACTGCAGTCTCCTTAACGAACTTTGTAACGCCCTCAGTGGAAGCGTGTGCACGGTGAGCGGAGCCGAAAGCGTCCATTACGAATACCTGACCGTCAACCAGATCAGCAAGCTCCTTGGAGAAGCCTTCGCCGTTCTTAGTCTCGTCAGCGCCTCTGAATCTGGTGTTCTCGAGGAGAACAACGTCGCCGTCAGCCATTTCAGCAACAGCCTTCTTAGCGTTGTCGCCTACAACAGTGTCATCAGCAGCAAATGTAACCTTTGTGCCGGGGAGAACTTCTTCAAGTCTCTTTGCTACGGGAGCAAGGGAGAACTTAGCCTCGGGACCGTTCTTGGGCTTGCCGAGATGAGAACAGAGAACGACCTTTCCGCCGTCGGAGATAAGCTTCTTGATAGTGGGGAGGGCAGCCTGGATACGGTTGTCGTTAGTGATAACGCCGTCCTTGAGGGGAACGTTGAAGTCGCATCTTACGAGAACCTTTTTGCCCTTAACGTTAATGTCGTCAACAGTGACTTTGTTTAATTCTGCCATTGGTATGACATCCTTTCATAGATAAATATCCGAGGCTGTTTCAGATGCCTCGGCAGCTTATTAAAGCTATCATATATATTTTATACTATTTTCCGATTTTTTGCAAGGGGTTTGGAAGATTTTTTTACTTATATTTCGTATTAAACAACATTAAAGCAAAAGGAAACGAACTGAGCGCTCAGTTCGTTTCCTTTTATCATATATTATGGCGTTATTTCTCCTTTGACTTGCAGCACACACCCATTATAAGACCGAACACCATGGCGGCGGTTATGCCTGCGGAGGCAGCGGAAAGTCCGCCTGTGACAGCTCCCAGAAGTCCCTTTGTGTCAACAGCCTCACGCACGCCCTCCGCAAGAGCGTTGCCGAAGCCTGTAAGGGGAACTGCCGCTCCCGCTCCCGCAAAGTCAATGAGAGGGCGGTATATCTTAAACGCTCCCAGCACCACTCCCGCCACAACGTAAAGCACAAGGATACGTGCGGGGGTAAGCTTTGTATAGTCGATAAGCACCTGTCCCACGGCGCACAGCGCACCGCCTACGATAAATGCCCATAAATAATCTGTAAACATAATTTTTCACCCTTCATATGAGATGTGGACTGCATGGGATATTCCCGGAATGCTTTCCCCCTGCTGTGACAGCGTGGGGGACATAAGCGCTCCCGTGGCGCAGAAAAGGATATTTTTCAGCTCGCCGCTTTTTACCTTGTCAAGAAAATATCCGCACAGCACCGAGGCACTGCAGCCGCAGCCCGAACCGCCTGCATGAACGTCCTGGGTTTCGTAGTCGAATATCATAGTGCCGCAGTCCTTGTACCTGGAGGATATGTTTATTCCCTCTTTTGCCAGCAGCTCTATAAGCAATGTGCCGCCCACACGTCCAAGATCGCCTGTGATTATCAGGTCAAAGTCATCGGGGGCAAGCCCTCTGTCCTCCATATGTGTCTTGATTACATATGCCGCCGCAGGAGCCATTGCCGCACCCATATTGTTGGCGTCGGTAACGCCCATATCCACTATCTTGCCGATAGTCGCCGCCTTTACATAAGGGCCATTCTCGCTGTGGGGAGAAACCACCGCCGCTCCCGAGGCGGTGCAGGTCCACTGAGCTGTGGGAGTTCTCACGCCGCCGTATGATAATGGGAAGCGGAACTGCCTTTCAGCCGAGCAAAAGTGGGAAGATGTGACTGCCACCACATTTCCGCCGATATCGCTGTCCGTCATAAGTGAAGCCATGAGCAGGCTCTCGGACATGGTTGAGCAGGCTCCGTAAACGCAAAGAAGAGGTATTTCAAGCTCTCTCAGTCCATATGATGTGGAGGTGCACTGATTTATAAGGTCGCCTGCGAACATATAGTTTATGTCCTCGCAGCGGAGCTTTCCCTTTTCCAGCGCTTTCATCACCGTAAGGCGCAAAAGCTCGCTTTCCGCCTTTTCCCATGTGTCCTGCCCAAAGTATGGGTCCTGATATACCTGGTCGAAATGCCTGCCCAGAGGGCCGTCGCCCTCCTTTTTGCCTACAACAGCCGCATAGCTGCGGATAGTGGGGGGCTTGTCCATTATAAAAGTATTTCTTGAAAGACGTTTTGCCATCTCACTTACGTTCCTTTCGCAGATGTTTTGCTACAATTATCTGCAAAGTGCCGTAAATTATACATTCAAAGGGATAAAAGCATAAAAATTACATCTATATTCAAAAAATTATAACGAAATTATCGTTAATATATGTTAACATATTATTTAGTATGCACAAATTTTAATTATAGGAGATGGGATAATATGACTTTTGACCAGATACTGGCAAAAATTGACGACTTTGTGTGGGGCGTACCTCTCATCGTTCTTATCCTTGCGGCAGGTCTGCTGCTGACAATAAGAACGGGATTTATTCAGGTAAGACATCTTCCCCGTGCGCTCAGATACCTTTTTAAAGAAGAGGTAAACGAGGAAGAAGAGATAGTTCACGGCGAGGTATCGGGCTTTGCTTCACTCTGCACAGCCCTTTCGGCAACTATCGGAACAGGAAACATTGTCGGCGTTGCAACCGCAGTAGGTATTCTGGCAGGCGGTCCCGGCGCACTTTTCTGGATGTGGGTGGCTGCATTTCTCGGAATGGCAACTAAGTATTCCGAGGGCTTTCTTGCAGTAAAGTACCGCACAGTCGATGAGGACGGTCACGTTCTCGGCGGGCCTTTCTACTACATAGAAAAGGGCATGGGCGTAAAGTGGAAGTGGCTTGCAAAGATATTTGCATTCTTCGGTGCCTGCGTTGGTCTTATGGGAATAGGCACATTCTCTCAGGTAAACGGCATCGCATCCGCAGTAACAGGCTTCTTTGACCCCAACAAGACAAACACCATTACCCTTTTCGGCAATGACTATTCTATCGTTACCGTTATCAGCGCATTCGTGCTTGCTATCCTTGCAGGTCTGGTAATCATCGGCGGCCTCAAGAGAATAAGCAGCGTTTCTCAGGTAGTTGTTCCTTTCATGGCTATCCTGTACGTTCTGACAGTTGTGGTACTTATCATCTGCAACATCACAAAGCTCCCCGCAGCTATCGCAGAAGTCGTAACAAGCGCATTCGGCGCAAAGGCTATGGCAGGCGGTGCTCTCGGTGCAGTTCTCATCTCCATGAAAAACGGTATCGCAAGAGGTATCTTCTCCAATGAGTCAGGTCTCGGCTCCGCACCTATCGCAGCAGCCGCAGCAAAGACCAAGGAGCCTGTAAGACAGGGACTTATCTCCATGACCGGCACATTTATCGACACCATCATTATCTGCACAATGACAGGTCTTGCTATCGTAATGGCAGGTTCATGGAAGGATGAAGCTCTCCAGGGCGTTCAGATAACCACAGACGCTTTCCAGAATGGACTTCATTTCCTCCCCAGCCAGGCAGCTTCCTTTATCCTTATGATATGCCTGGTATTCTTCGCATTCACAACTATCCTCGGCTGGAACTACTACGGCGAAAGATGCCTTGAGTACCTCAGCGGCAAGAACAAGACAGCTGTTATGATCTACAGAATACTTTACATCGCAGCTGTATTTATCGGCCCTTACATGACAGTTTCCGCAGTATGGACCATCGCAGATATATTCAACGGACTTATGGCTCTCCCCAACCTTGTGGCGCTGTTTGCCCTGAATAGTGTGGTGGCAAAGGACACAAAGGATTACTTCAAGCGTCTTAAGGCAGGAGAAATAAAGGAATAACATTATCATCAAACAGACTATCGGCATCAGGAGGCGGATATTATGGAACCAAATAAGCACAGCATCGGAAGTATCATCGCAGGCATTTTGTTCTTAATAGTATTCATCGGCGGAATGATAGGGATATACATCGGAACAACAGATGATATCCGCATATCTATCATTTCGCTGGGAGCCATACTGCTGGCAGTGGGCATTGCAGCAATATCAAGCGCTGTAAAGCAAAAAGGCTCAAAAAAGGTGCTGCCTGTCACAATATCACTGGTTTTCGTACTTATCGGAGCGGGGCTTATCACGCTCCCTCTGCTCAATATGCTCACGGGCTTTGAGATAGGCGGAGAGATAATAATATACGCTTCGCTGGGGCTTTTCGTGGTGATAGGGCTGCTGCTCATCGTCATTCCCATTGCAAAAATGGTGTATATGAAAAGGGTATGCACCTGTGTTGTTGAGGCGAAATGCGTTGGGCTGGAGAAAAGTCCTTTCCGTGACAACTACGGCAGATGCCGCTCATATTATCCCGTGTGGGAATACACCTTTGACGGTGTTTCGTATCATGAGCAGGAAAGTATGGCACGCAATTTTGGGCTTCCCTCGGAGGGAGATTACTGTGAGCTTCACGTCAATCCCGATGTGCCGACGGAATTTTACCAGGAGGCATCGCACGTAAATCTGTTTTTTCTGATACTCGGTGCCTGCTTTGCAGCTCTCGGCATTCTGGCGATAGTTCTTACAACAAGTCAGATGGAATAAGAACCTGTCTTCATAAGAAATGTGTGCGGATTTTCGAGCATAATTTTGTTGCAGAGTAGGCAAAAATCCGCAGGCGGGCTTTCGCCCGGCAAGGATTTTTAACGCAGTCTGCGGCAAAATTTGCCGAAAAGACGTGCGCATATGCTTGTGAAGACGGGTTCTAATATAACAAAAACTTCCGTATCGTTTGATGCGGAAGTTTTTTGTTGGGATATAAAGTGATGAAGAGGTTGGGCGGATAGGGCGTCAAGCGTATAAGAAAGACCTTGCTCTTATTTGTGCTGACTTTCTTATATATCTGAAATACCCCTAAATACAGAAAAGAGCTTCCGTATCGTGTGATGCGGAAGCTCTTTTAGGCTATTTATAGGCTATTTATAGCTTATAAATAGCTATCGTTACTTAGCCGATCTTATCAGCGTATCAGCCAGATCCTTGAATGTCCATTCTCCTGTTTTTCTGTTGTAAATTCCAAAGCACTCGCCGCCCTCAGAATCACCGCTGTTGTTATCCCACCATACGCAGGGAATACCATACTTGGCTGCGCCCTTGATATAATATTCAGCCCACAGGCATCTGTCTGCCTCATCGCCCTTGTTGGTTGCGCCGAACTCGCCGATCACTACCTGAATACCCTTGCTGATGAACAGGCTGTTCAGGTCGGAGAAGAACTTATCCAGCTCCTTCTTGTCGCTGTCGGAGAACTTCTTGCTGTAGCCGCTGTTCATTGCGTAGTTGTAGGGAGAATATGCGTGAACCGATACGATTATCCTTTCATCATCGGGAAGCTTCATCGCTCTGAGTGCTCCCATATTGGAGGTGGCTGCATATGCGGGTACCATGATATATCTGTACTCGTTGTTTCCGCCTGTTGCACGGATAGCGGAAACTATTGCGCTGTTAAGGTTGTTGACGACTTCTCTTTCAGCTCCTGTGCCGCCTGTCCATTCCTTGGCGCTGCCCTCGGTACGGGGTTCGTTCAGTGTTTCAAAGATAAGGTGCTCGTTATACTTCTTGAACTCGTTTGCAATCTGTGTCCAGAGCTTTGTCATCTTCTTTTCGGAAGCTTTATAGGTCTTGTCGCTCTTTGCGCAGCCGCCGATGTCGTAATACTCGTTGTCGTGGTGAGAGTTGAGGATAACGTACATATCGTTCTTATATGCGTAGTCAACGACTTCCTTGACACGCTTCATCCACTGCTCGTCAACGTTGCCGTCCTTATCGGTGTGCCTGCCCCATGAAACGGGGATTCTTATGGTGTTGAATCCCTGAGCCTTGATATCGTCTATCATAGCCTTTGTGGTCTTGGGGTTGCCCCATGCGGTCTCGGAGCTCATTCCGCTGCCGAGAGCGTCAAGGGAGTTGCCCAGGTTCCAGCCTATCTTCATGTTGGAGGTAAGCTCCTTGGCGGTGACGTTCTTATCAAAGCTGCCTGTGGTCTTGCCCGAGGGCTTATTGCCTGCTGTGACCTTGACTGTAACAGTCGCTTTCTTTCCTGAGCCGTCGGCTGCCTTTACAGTGATTGTGGTGCTGCCGCTCTTAATGCCCTTGATAACGCCGTCCTTGCTGACCGTTGCCACCTTTTTATCTGAGGAGGAATATGTCAGCGACTTGTTTGATGCGTTTGAGGGGGACACCTTTGCGCTTATCTTATAGGTGCTTCCCGCCTTGACGGAGATGCTCTTCTCGCTGACGGTGACACCTGTAACGGGAGTGCCCACAGTTACCTTTACCTTTGCGGAAGCGTCAGTGTTCTTGATAGCTACGGTAACATCTGCCGAGCCTTTCTTTACGCCTGTTATCTTGCCCTCGTCGGTGACGGAGACAATGCTTTTATCGGAGCTTGTCCACACCAGAGTATATTTTGACACGCCCGATACTTTTGCTTTAAGTGATACTGTTTTGCCCTTTGATATGGTAATGGTGCTGTAAGGGAGCGTTACCGATGGGTCTGCCGCAGAGACTGTCATAACAGAGCCGCACATAAGGCTCATTATCATCGCCAGTCCCAGCAGAAGGGATAATAGCTTTTTCATATTTATTTCCTTTCAAAAAAAGCGTCCCACATTTGTGAGACGCAAGTTTATCATGCTATTTTGTTTATTTCGTTCTGCATCAGGCAATAGGGAATGATACCCAGACCAAAAATAGCAAGAATGATATAAACCATACCTGTGCTTCCGTTGGTATTGCCATTTATCTCATCAACCTTTTTACCCTGCATATAGAACCAGTAAAATCCGTAGATCCCAAAGGTAATAATGGTATAGACCAGAGCCGTTCCGCCGCCTGCTGTCTTTGTCTGTGCGTTGTAATTAAGCTCATCGGTCAGCTTTACGAACCAGTACAGCGCGTAAATGCCGCAGGTAAGGAGAGAAAAAATGATACAAAGCGCAATATTTCTTTTTGTTGCCATATAGATACCCCCTTAATATTTTTGCAAATAAATCAATTTTTAGATTTATTTGTTAATTGATTATACCATATAAGAAGATATTCGTCAATAGCAAAAACAAAATCCGCTAATATTTTAATACGTTATACTAAGAACCTGTCTTCATAAGAAATGTGTGCGGATTTTCGAGCATAATTTTGTTGC
>OGHS01000075.1_pt1 | contig 67238 bp, 64 predicted proteins | sample 1571611 | NCBI WGS metagenome assembly OGHS01 (sample SAMEA2581944, study PRJEB24529) | metagenome | biome: Human gut stool | place: China | collected 2011 | reverse complement strand
CGACAAGCACGGTGCTCTTTCCACCTTTATCGGCCGCCTCATTCCGGCAGTACGCCAGTTGATTTCAATTCCTGCCGGCCTAGCCAAAATGAAGCTGTCCACTTTTCTGCTCTACACTACATTAGGTGCAGGCATCTGGAACTGTATCCTGGCGGCAATCGGCTATTATCTGCAATCAGTGGTACCCGAAGAACAACTTCTGAGCACAGTAACCGAGTACAGCCACGAATTGGGCTACTGCTTCATTGCCATTGGTGTATTGGTAGTGGGCTTCCTTATTTACAAAGGACGAAAATAAGTGAACCTTTTTCTACTTACATTTGTTATAATTACAATATCAGAACTAAAACAATAAAATTATGGCAAAAACAGCATTCAAAGGCACACCGGTAACATTAGCCGGCGAATTTGTAAAAGTAGGAACTCCCGCACCCGAATTTACATTGGTAAAAGGTGATTTAAGTAATTATACATTGAAAGACGGAAAAGGAAAGTATTTGGTACTCAATATCTTTCCGAGTATGGACACAGGCGTATGCGCCACCTCTGTACGTAAATTCAATCAATTGGCAGCCAACCGCCCGAATGTGACGGTACTGGCCATCTCAAAAGATTTGCCTTTCGCACAGGGACGCTTCTGTACCACAGAAGGCATCGCCAACGTCGTTCCCTTGTCCGACTACCGATATACTTCCGATTTCGCACAGAAATACGGCGTACTGATGACAGACGGACCTTTGGCAGGACTTCTGGCCCGCTCGGTAGTGGTCATCAACCCGGAAGGCAAAGTGGTATATACGGAATTAGTACCCGAAATCACTCAAGAACCCAACTACGAAGCAGCCCTGAAAGCTGTGGAGTAAAGTAATTCATAAAGGTGCTTTCACACCTAACAGCACGTTAATCTGCTTATAATAAGCGGATTAACGTGAAACTCTAAATACTCCCGGCACCGGACGATAAGCATCAATACCGACAACCTTCTCTAACATATTCCTCGCCATCCAAGACTTTATACGACGATAAGCCGTACTACGCGTCATGCCGCATACACGCTCCAATTCAAGACGAGTGATGTAACTGTTGTATTTAAAATAGTCACTCAGTATCCCCATCAGTTCGATATCCGAATAATTCTTCGTATGTCCCCCTCTTTCGGAACGGATAAACTTCAGCCCCTCCAATTTACCGCATATAGCCTTCTCCGGCTTATACACCACCGACTTAAAACGGATGGATTCCGCCCGCACCTCTCCTTCCTTCTCCACATCGCCCGGACACGATAATGTCATCTGGAAATAACCTATACCGTCGATATGCACACAATTACCTTTTTGCAATTCCTCCACAAAACGGTCACTCATTTCGCACAACACTGCCCTCAAATCACTCTTTGTCAAACTGGTCGCCTTCTGTATGTCATCCCCCAAACTCCAAATACTAATCGTTTTTGACCTGGCTACACGGGCGTGCAGATGCACCACCTCCTTCCCATCCACTTCACGGGGAGGGCTCTTATACAAATCATATTCCACCTTCATAATCTTCTCCTTTTACTGACTATTTCATACGTTTTTTCCTCATCGTTTCAGCCGGATGAAATGACCATCCCACCCGGCTGACATGCTCGATTCACCCAGGTAGAATGGTCGTGCCAGCCAAGTGGAACGATATCATTTACAGCATAAAGGTAACAAAAAAAAGACAGACAGACACCACGTCAGGCATTTATTTCCGATAAACGGAAAAATATCTGCTAAAGCTGCGAAATATTTGCAAACCCCTCTCCCAAGGTTGTAACTTAGCCGCATAGAAACCCAAAAACAAAGAAAAATGAGCAAAAGGAACTTGAAAAAGCTGAGAAAAGAGAATGAATCTTTAAAAGAAATGTGTGCCCGAAAAATGGCTCCGTCCACTGACCCTATACTGGATGCCATTTTGCAGATGGAATCTTACCTGAAACGCCACTATGATTTCCGCTTTAACCGAATGAACGAAATAACCGAATACCGCACGCACGGTACTTTGCCTTTCGCTCCGCTGAGCCAACGAGACTTGAACTCCATCTGCATTGCAGTCCGCAAAGCAGGAATAAATTGTTGGGATAAGGACGTCAACCGTTTTATTTACTCCACACAAACCGGCAGTTATCACCCTTTCCTGCTCTATATGCAGGAACTTCCGTTGTGGGACGGCACAGACCGGATGACCGACTTGGCACAGCGTGTTTCTACCGATGATTACTGGATACGGAGTTTCCACCGATGGATGTTGGCAATGGTAGCCCAATGGATGGGGCTGGACAACACCCATGCCAATAGCGTAGCCCCCATTCTGGTCAGTCGGAAACAAGGAAAACAAAAATCCACGTATATAAAAATGCTGGTACCGCCCGAATTGCAAAACTATTATACCGATGACTTCAACCTGAATTCCAAGGGACAGGCCACTCGTAAATTATCGGAATATGGGCTGATATGTATGGATGAATTTGACAAGGAAACCACCAAGAAGATGCCTTTATTAAAGAATCTGATGCAGATGGCAAGCCTGAGTTTCATCAAATCATATCAAAAGAGCTTCTCCAAACTGCCTCGAATCGCTTCGTTTGCCGGTACATCCAACCGCAAGGATATTCTGACCGATCCTTCGGGAAGCCGCCGTTTTATCTGTATCGAAGTGGAAGAGAAAATCAATACAGAAAATATCATACATTCACAAATCTATGCCCAGTTAAAAACAGAACTGTTGCGTGGGAAGCGTTATTGGTTTGACAGTGACGAAGAAGCGGAAATCAATTTCCATAACCGGGAATTTTACAGACAATCAACAGAAGAGAGCATATTTAATTGTTGTTTCCGGGCGGCACAACCTGATGAAACGTATATGGAACTGTCGGCAGCAGAAATATTCCTATGTATCAAGAAGCGCTATCCCCATGCATTAAAGCAGGCATCTCCGGCTAGTTTCAGTAAAGTATTGATGTCACTTGGAGTAGAAAGGATACATACGCGCACCGGCAATCTCTATCGGGTGATAGAAATGAGATAACTCCTTTCACACAAATGCGCTATAAATCAATATTTTACAGCGCATTTTGTGTGAAAGGAGTTTTTCTAAACTTTTTTTCCGTACTATTTGGGGCTTTATTCTTAGTCAGCAAAGCTCAAGTCACATACCGGTATTCCGACCTGATACTTTCTCAAAGCATTCTCACTCATCTTCCGTTTTACCTTAGAAACGGGTACCAGATAATAGAGCATCGGATTATTCGGTTTCTGTCCGTACCCTATTAATACAAAATCAACTTTCTTCCTTCTCCGGTCAATCAGTTCTTTCCGTGAGAATTTATAAGCACCACTTTCTGTAAAAGGATACCAAGTGCACATCACATTCACCGGCTTATCTGCTCTATTCACAAGAGTAAGAAAATTACCCTCACTTACCGTGCGACACTTTATCAAACCTCTCTCATTAATGAACTTGCAAATGAAGGAAGCAAAGGTGTTATTATTGGTATCCTTTACCTGTGCAAATGATATTGTCGGCAAGAAAAAGCATAAAAATATGCTCAACTTAAAATATTTACTCATTGTTGGACCACTATTTATAAATTAAATTGGTAGTCTTAACAATGGAGAGAAGAGATTTGTTCTAGTAAGAAAACTTTTTCATCATACATTGAAATTATATCAAAGCAAAACTAAAATAATTTTACATATCTATCAACTATCGATTTCCAAATATATCGTTGCTTCGCAATCTCTAACATCTTTTTTCCATTTCTTTCATATGTCACAGGTGTTTTATTCAACAATGTAACTAGAGTATCTATAGAAGAAAAATAATCCGCACAGTTCTCTGTAGTTTCTCTATTATAAACTACATCAAAAGCCAAAATAGGTCTTGCAAAAAACATAGCCTCAACTAAAGAAGGATTTGTTCCACCTGCACTATGACCATGGATATAGAACAAACAATTAGATCGTAACACCCCCAATATTTTCAAATCATAAATAGGAGAAAGAAGAATTATGTTAGATTCATTTTCATATTTTTTTAATAAAGCTACACCATAATCGCTTTTTGACCAATTTCCTACAAACACTATTTTTTTACCCGATTGCTTAAAAGCTTCTAAGACTATATGTACATTATTTTCAGGTTCTATTCGGCATACAGAAAAAGAATACTCCTTTTCTATCAAATTATATTCATTCAATATTCGATTTGATTCAGATTTTTCGGGCAAAGATTTTACATGGTCACCGCCATATTCTATTAGCTCAGACACTTGATTATATTCGCTTTTTACATAATCCTGAATACCTTTATTATCTGTCACTATAATATCTCCATATTTTATAGCCATTTTTTCCGAGAACTTAAGGAAGCGCCGAGCCCATTTACTCCATTTTTCCCTTCTATGTTCAAGACCATCAATATTTATCACTAACTTCTTTTTACTAAAGATACGATATATAGGCAAGAAACAACAACCAGAAACTCCTAAAACTAATATAATATCATTATGAGAAGTAGCCTTTAATAAACTAACTATGTCATACACTATACTTTGTACACCATTAGCACTTAAATTTAAATATTGTAACTTTGCATTTTTATATGAACTCAGCTTATGATTATATGCCTTGCTACTACAATACACAGTATATTGAATTTCATTTGGACAATATTCGCCAATAATATTTTCAACTAAAGTTTCAAATCCACCATAGTTAGCGGGTACTCCAACCGTACCAATAATTGCAACTTTTCTCATATATAACAACTAGTTTATAACAATTTGTTTATGCATGCCATATAACGTTCATTAAAGCAATCAATCGAAAAATATTTATCAAAATAAATCTTACCTTGAATACCTTTAGAAATTACTTCGTCAGGATGAATAACACAATATGATATTTTTTCACTCAATTCCAAGGGAGAGTTTTTATCAACAATAAAACCAGTTACTCCATCAATAATCATTTCAGGAATACCTCCAATACGAGTGCCAATAACCATTTTTTTAAAATACATACTTTCCAAAATCGTTGTTGGAAATGAATCAGCCAAAGTCGAAGGTACTAATGAAACATCAATATTAGCATAGACAGATTCTATTTCCTTAATAAAGGGAATTATAGTAACATATTTTTTTAACCCCATCTTTTCTATATTTTCAAGCAACTCATCTTGCATATATTCCTGTCCTTTTACCGGGCTACCTACCAAATAAAAGTGTGCTCGTTCTAATATATCTTTTGGTAATAAACACAATGCCTGTAAGAGTAAGTTTTGTCCTTTTTGGATAGGCTTAATTCGCCCTATTAAACCAAAATTAATCAAATGAGTATCCACTTTTAAGAAATCATTATGCACTTCTATACACTTAGCAAATGATATCCCATTATGTACTAAATGTAACTTACTTCTATATTGAGGAGAAGCCTCTTCCATATTTTGTAATACCGCTTTAGATACACAGATTAAAGCATGAGAATATTTCAGTGCTATTTTATTTATTATCTTATGTAAAAAAAAGGTATTTGGCAAAATCTCATGTACATGAAGAATTTTTTTAGTGTTCTTATAATTAAAATAAAAAAGTAATGGGATCACAGCTAATGTATTCAAATACAATATATCCACTTTCGATATTTTCTTCTCAACAAGAAATTTTCTAAATTTCCATAAAGATCCAATAAAAGCAACTATTCCACTTACCTTAAGATTCTTTTTAGCTATAAGTGGCAAAAAGGGACATATATATATCATAATATCTGGACATTCTCTCTGAATAACTTCCACTAAAGGACCGGATTTAGGCAATACTAATATTTTTGAATAATTTTGAAAATTTCTCAAAATACAAATTAGTATCTTATCTGAACCATATAACTCCGACGATGGGTGTATAAAAAGAACTGATTTCATTATAAATTTAAATTAAAATATGTTTTGAAGAAAGTGATAAATTATTCTTCTTAGATAGAATCAATATTATAGTAGTAAAAAAGCAAAATGATGATGCTAAGAATTCATTAGTCAAAATCTGTTCTACAAAATAATAGTAAATGATAAGTATAGAAAATTTTCCTGCACCTCGCCTCCAAATAACATATAAAAGTGATATAATTATACAAGTATAAACAATAAAACCAATAATCCCATATGTATGAAAAATAAAATCCCAACCATTTTCTATATATTGCCTTCCCCAAATCGTATGCCTAGCAATCTTTTCTGAAGTCAGATGAGTACCTTTCCCAAACAAATAAACAAAGAAATCATTCGACTTCCAATATGAAAGCTCAGCCCCCGCCCGCAATTCTCCACGCGAAGACAATGTAGAAATAGAAAACAAAACATTCTGAACTAATTCAATGCAGGACACTATTACTGCACCAATAAAAAATAATCCTATGGCATACTTTTTATGGTATATTGTAAGCAAAAGAAATAAAAAAATCCATGTAGCCCTATTAAATGTTAGTATAGATGCAATTAGTACCAAATAAAATACCCATCCTCTCTTTTGCTTTGTTTCCATAGCAATAATCAACCAACAAACACAAAGAGTACCATAAACTTGTACTGTAGGACTAAAACCAACAGGAGCAAATAAAAAAGGCATACCTTTCTCTATTAAAGAAAGACTTCCAATCGTATGGATACCAATCAATGCTAATATTGCCGAGAATATTCCCCAAAATATGCTTACAAGCAAAGAATTCTGGATCAACTTTACATTTGCCTCCGCATTTCCTGCTAAAACTGCTAAAAAGAAAAATAGAAATGGATAAAATATTAAGATATTACGATCGGAATTTACTATAAAAGAAGTGAAAGCCAACATAAAAAGTATACAAAAAACAACAAGTGCTTTTGCTCTAAAACTTTTACTATTTTGAAAATAATATAATATAGATAATATAAATACCACTAGCTTATCTAATGGTAATCCAGCATTAATAGTTAATAATGTCCAATATAGTTTATACTTTTTCATTTAAATAGATAAATAATCAAGCCGTTTTAAATGCAAATAATGAATAATAATACCTCCAATATATTTACAATGAAAAAATCTTTTAGTCCATACTAATGAATATAAAAATTTAATCAACCCTAATCCTTTGTTATCATGAACTGACAAACAGCACACAAAAAGAATTGATGCTATCATTTTAGCATCATCTATTGTCTGCAATTTTAAATGAGAGATTTCATGTATAAGCTCCCAATTAATTATTCTCTCATCTATATTTATTCCTTTAGATAATAGATACGTTGACATTATTTCCCTTCTAAATAACTTATTTCCAATCATCTGATTTACCTTATATTTTGTAGATACTTGTTCTTTTGATATTCTATAAAACAAAAGGGGCTCAGAAATATTAGCTATTTTGCCTATTTGCATTATATCATACCATAATTTATAATCTTCCATATTACGATAATGTTCGTCATATCGAATATTATACTTGAAAAAAACATCTCTTCTCATCATGACAGAAGGATGAACAATCGGACAAGCTAAAAACATATACGCTTTAATATCATCAAAGTTTTCTGGGAAACACTGTATCTTTCGTTTCACATTTTCACCAAATATACTTCTAGCAGTACCAACAGCCAAAATGTCTGGATGTAAAGTTAAATATCTAACTTGAGTTTCCAAACGATTTTTCGCTGAAATATCATCAGAGTCCATTCTTGCAATATATTCACCTTTACATAAGGAAACCGCTTTATTTAAAGTATATATAAGCCCTTTATTAACTTCATTAATAAAATACTTAAGTCTATGGTCCTTATACTCTTTTATAATTGCCTCAGATAAATCGTTAGACCCATCATTGATGATTATTAATTCAAAGTTCTTATACGTTTGCTCTAATATGCTATCTATTGCTGTTTTTAAGGTCTTTTCTGCATTAAAGACTGGCAATATTACACTGACTTTTATATCATTCATATACGTATCCATGTATCAGGAATTATGTCTGAATCCTCCTCTAAGTTAATAAAACGAGAAGGAGTAATCACTATTTTATTAGTGTTTCTATTAAGCCATGCTCCCCACCAACTAAAACTACTATTAGCTATAATATTATGTTTGCACTGACTCATTAAAAACATATCTTGCCAAGAGTCTGCTCCATTATTAAAATCAATATAGGTTGGATTAGGTATATCAACATTATTCTTAACCCAATCTATTTCATTAGAAAAAACAAAAAAACTTGGCTGATCTATTTTATTACAGATATAAGTAATGGCTTTTGCATAATACATCTCCGTACAAATCCCCCCATATAGTCCCTGATTAATTTCTGATAAATAATCTCCTCTCCTTATATGTATAGATACACTATTAGTTTCTATTATTCTACGCAAAAATCTAGCAGTTTCAGGTGATAATAGCTCTCTTTTAAATTCAAAAGTAGCTTGTATTTCTTTCTCTATATGACAGAAATATTTTTCTGTTTGCCAATATCCTAGAAAAAAGTTTTTTTTATGAGTAGAAAATATATTGGTATAAATAGAGGGAATAGAATCTATAAATAATTCCATACCTAACCAATTAGCCACTCTTATTAATAATTTGAAGCAAGCTAAGTTAGAATGACACTTAGCATAATATAATACACGTAAACAAAAAAAATTCAAACAATTACTCCTAGATTCTTTATCAAAGATCCGTTCTAGCTCATAACCATTATGTTGATTTTGGTGTTTAAGTAAGCTTATATCATAGTCTACATTTAAATTCATTTTTTTTCGTACTAAAAAAAAAGCATACTGAAACATCTGATTTCCCAAACCACCTTGAAAAAAAATAATATCCTTTCTCATATATCCTCAATTATTTTTTTAATATTGTTCTTATCTTAGAAAAAATCTTTTTCACAAAACCTCTTCTTTTCATCTTATCTATATATTTTTTGCCTAGCACTACATTCTTGTCTCTAAATATAATTTTAGATTTTTTTGCCTCTACCCATTCTTCAGGACAACCATAACACAACCCTAAAAGCTTTATTTTTTTATCCAAAAAATATTTATTTATATGCGATTCATCATGATTACATGCAATAATTCCATGCTCTAAATCTTTATGTATATTTAACGAACAATATTTCATTAATTGAATGTATTCTTTCGTTCTTCCTCCATTTAAACCTCCTTGATAATAATATTTTCCATCTTCATATGCAATATATGCCGTAGAATTTATATTCCTTTCATATGGAAATTTTAGCTTATTAGTATATACATTCAGCCATGACAACCCTACTAAAAAAGAATCACTCTTATTTGGAAGTATTTCCAATAAATCAATACGCTCCTGAAACAAAGTATTTCCATTAAAAAAGAACAAATAATCAAATTTTATAATTTCTTTTTCTATAGAAAGAAACATATCAAAACGAAATAAAGTATTTCCAGGCCAGCCCAAATTTTTTTGAGAACAAATAATAACATTCTCTTTATATCTGAATTCAAGAAATGGTTGATCTGTAAATACAAAATAAGTTTTAGGAGTATCTACTAAAAAATATTTCTCACAAGTCTTGTAAAAATCATTAAAAAAAGCAACATATTTTCCTATTGCTATATATAAAATACCTATTTCCATATATATCTATTTTCTACTTTTTTTAAGAAAATGCTTATTTCTTAAAAGCCAAATTAGCCAAAAATATTTTATTACAAATGTTCTAAAATCAACAATTCGAAACGATGAAGCTTCTTTAAAAGCAGAATACAGTTTCCCATATAATAAATTCAAAATCATATAGCGCCATCTTTTTGCATTTTCCAATTCCTTATAAGATAAATTTCCAATACCATTTTTAGCAATTACATAGCTAATTATTTCATCTATACTCTTATTAAAGGAACACACTTTATGATAATCTTTATTATTACTTATTGATGTAGGTAAACACCTATATGCTGAAGTATAATCATTTAGATAAATAATATCTGAATGAGCACTAATAGAAAGCCATGTAGGATAATCAAAAGTTTTAAATTGGTATTTAATATAATCATCAATACTACAATATCTATCAAAAAAATTACGCGAAAATAGAACTGTTACAGCACCAATAAAATTAGTTTTCAACAATTCTGAATAATCTTGTTTTTTAGGCTTTTTCGATCGTTCTAATTCTTCAGATTTAGAACCAATTACAATCCAATTAGAACAAACGATGCCACATTGGTTGTTTGTTTCAATTAAATCAACTTGCTTTTGTAACTTGAAAGAATCAATCCAGATATCATCACTTTCCAATATTGCTATATATTTGCCCTTAGCTTTTTCTAATAAAAATTTATAATTTTGCATTAACCCATGATTCTCACAATACTTAAAATAATGAATTTTATCTGGATATTGACTTGCAAATTTCTGAGCAATAACAGAAGTATTATCAGTAGAACAATCATCACCTATTAATAATTCAATTCGAAAATTGACTTCTTGCCGAAGAAAACTTTCTATTGCATATGTAATAAAACTTTCATGATTATAAGTAGGCATCAGTACACTAACAATTATTTCTTCCATTTCTTTTTAAACTTTGATATAATATCTATTACAAACTCATTTCTTATAACATAAATCTGAACAACAAAAGAATAAGCAATCGTAATACAAGCACCAATAAAAAGTAACAATAGCAAAGAAGAAATACCCATACTGCACAATATAAGTAAAATTGCTAAAGGCAACATATATAAAATATTTTTTATTAATACGTTATAAGGGAATGACAATGATAAATATTTGAAAACATAATATTGAGCAGAACTAAGTACTATAATTTCTGATAATAACCAAACAATTGATGACCCCACACTTCCCCAATGACTAACTAATAAAATATTGAAAATAATACCCACGCTAGCTCCTAATACAGAATTCATTAAAACAGCTTTATCCTTCTTTAAAGGCATCAATATGTGACAAATCAAAATTTGCTCATAACCAATAACTAATACCAAAGGTAAAATAATACGCATTGGTAAAATAGCCCCCTCATACCCCATTCCTGCTATTAAATTAATAATATAAGGAGCATATACCGAAGCATATATAATAAGTGGGATCGAAAAACCAAACAATATATTACTAGATTTTTGAGACAATTTTTTAAACTCTTCCATCTTATTTTCAGCAACCAGGCTACTCATTCTTGGAATCATCACACTTGTAAAGGCTGTAAACAAAGCCAAAAGAATAGTATATAACTTCGTGGCCGTAGTATAATATCCCACCTCCACTTCGTTAGAAGTAAAGCCCAAATATGCAACATTGAAGGTAGTATACATAGATGTTAATAAAGCATATATTCCTAAAATACAAAATGGCCTTATATAATGACGAAAAGAGAATTTTCTCCAAGAAAATTTAGCAAATTTACGACTATATATTATATTTATTAAAGCACTAAGTACTATTATTAAAACTGTCAACAAATAATAAATAGGATAATCTGAAGAGTCACGGATAAATATAAAGACTAAAAAAACATACAAAATTTTTATTGACAATCCTCTAAAAGTTACATATTTAAAATTTTCTATGCCTTGAAAGAACCACTCCACTTGAAGAAAATTGAAAACTAATTTCAACACTCCAATAAACATTAATGATTTATATACATATAATTGTGGAACAAGAAATATTGAAATGCACAAGACAATTAACGATATAACTACAAATATAGCATTTAAGCCCAAGAGTTCAGAAAACGTTCTGGAAAGTCTCACAAAATCGCCATTAGCTTTTGCTATTTCTCTAACACCTAGGACACTTATCCCCAACATTGAGAATAAAATAAAATAATTAATAATACTATCAACGAAATTACATATACCAATGTTATTGACTCCTAATACACGCGATACATAGGGATAAGTAATAAATGGAAAAATATACCCACTAACTGTTAATGCCGAACTATATAAGAAATTTTTTTTAATCGAAGCCATCAATGTATCATATCAGGGGTTATTGATTTTTATATTTTGTTTTAAATATTACTCTGCTCTATGCAATGTCCTACGTCTCTCAATAACTTTATCCATATACATATGCATCCCTGTCCAAACCGCTACATCCGCAATAAATAACAGTGTATTATTGACATAGCTAACTAAGAGGATATTACTTAAACTAAACAAAAAAGAAATGAACAAAATAGTTATCATCGCTTTTCTGACAGTAAATCCCATGGCAAGAAATTTATGATGAATATGCGTTTTGTCCGGCAAAAAAGGACTTTTACCATTACGCACTCTGCGGATGACAACACGAATTACATCCAGACATGGAACCAGTAATACGCTGAATGCAACCAATATGGCACCATTATAATTGAAATTCATCATTACATATTGGTTCATTGTATATTTAATTGTCAGAAAACTGAGAATAAAACCTAAAGTCAAACTGCCGGTATCTCCCATGAATATCTTTTTGCCACGCTCTGCCTGACCAAATACATTGTAATAAAAGAAAGGAAGTAACACACCGATAGTAGTAAAGGCTAAAAGACTGTATAGCCAAAGTCCATTATATATAAATAAATTACCATATACAAACAGGGCGACAATGCTAAGCCCGGAAGCCAAACCGTCTATACCATCAATTAAATTGATGGCGTTTGTAATAAATACAACTAGCAAAATAGACAAGGGTACTCCGATGTATACAGAAATGGAATAAATACCAAACATCCCATAAAAATCATTCACATATAAACCTGCCAATGGGAACATAGCTGCCGCAAAAATCTGTACCAGAAACTTCTGACGCCAGCGTACTCCTACTAAATCATCGGCAATACCGACAATGAAAAGCAGGGTCAAACCGCTACACAACAATAAAAGTTCCGGAAATTGAGTGGTACCATCCATCCAGAAAAACCATCCCGCCTTCTTGCATAATGCCACCAAAAACGTAACAGCAAAAAGTATGGTGGGGAAAAAGCAAACTCCGCCCAAGCGCGAAATGGGACGTCTATGAACCTTTCTTCCATCAGGAAGATCAAACAATCCTTTCCTTCTCGAAATGATGATAATATTGGGAATAATAATACGTGCCAAACTGATAGCCAGCACGAAGCCTATTAAGATAATTATCAAATGATCCATCATAATTCAAATTATAAAACCAAAGAATAAGTATTCTCACTACGAGATAAATCATAATTCAAGCGACAGATATGATAATACCTACCATTACCCCATCTTTGCAAAATTACGTCCATTCTTTTAGTTTTTGTGTCTAGTTATTAAGTCTTTCTATATATCCTATGGGCATCTCTACACAAGCAAATCCCAATGCTGCAATGCGAACGGCAACCTTGGTTTTCCCGTCTACAGTAACCAACTCTCCTTTTAGCCCCGATAAAGGTCCTTTTATTACCCGCACTTTTTCACCGGGTATCAAAGAAGGATCGTTGAGTGAAATGGCACTGTCCGAATAATCGAGCATAAACCGAAATCGCTCCATTTGTTCATCGGGTATGACCAACGGCACACTTTCGCCACGATTCACCATATACCGATTCACCGAATATAATTCAAGCACTTTCTTCCGTTCCAAAGCATCTACATGAACAAATACAATCATAGGAATCAATACCCTGGATATTTTTTTCCGGCGGTCACTCCATTGATGAATTTCCTCTTGTATCGGAAGAAAATTTTCAATTCCCATAGTGTTTAGGCGAGCACTTGTTTTCTTCTCGTGATAAAGGCGAACGTACACAGCCAACCACTGCTTTGGGTAGGCTTCGCCGTTACCTGTCACAATAGCAGGTAAATCAAGCGCTTCTTTTTCTGAATTCATAAAACTCATAATTAGCATTTTAGTACATATCTATTATCATAAATTTAATAATAGACACATCCATGATACTAAGGCAATGCAAATATAGCGTAATACTGCGTAATAAAACAGTTTTTTTTAATTATTTATCCTATTTTTTCCGCATATCAGCAATCATATTCAAAAAAAATATTTTGCAAATGAATTAACATTATCTATGTTAGATAGATACTTATGTTTAACAGAATTAAATGTAAATTGTTTCGGCTGTATCCTATTATCACTGCTACCCCTCCGGATTATATCAAAAAGAAGACCGGCTAACTCATTTCAAGTTAATCGGCCTTCTGCTATTTTTTTAAGATAAATACCATTGATACATCTTATGCACCCCTTCCTCAATATCAATTCGATGGTGCCACCCCAATGCGTGCAGTTTACTCACATCAGTCAGTTTTCTCATGGTACCATCCGGCTTGGTCGAATCAAAAATCACCTTGCCCTGATACTTCGTTTCCTTCACTATCAAATCGGCCAGGGCAGCAATGGTGATTTCTTTGCCTGTGCCAATATTGATATGGCAGTTCCGAACATCCTTTGTGCCTTTCTGATAAGTATCTTCAAAATTGACATGTTCCATTATGTAGACACTGGCATCCGCCATTTCCTCACTCCACAAAAATTCGCGAAGCGGTTTACCGGTTCCCCACAACACGACCGATGGTCCGGTGATACCGTATTTATGTAAAACAGACAGTATTTCACCCTCGCTTGCAGTTCCATCTACGCCCTCTACCGGTCGAAGACTCAGGTCTTTACGTATGGCTCCCCAATCAGACTCATTCAAACATTTAGCCAAATGAATTTTACGAATCATAGCAGGCAGAACATGGCTGTTTTCAAGATGGAAGTTGTCATTCGGTCCATACAAATTGGTAGGCATCACTGCGATATAATTTGTTCCATATTGAAGATTAAAACTTTCACACATTTTCAATCCGGCTATCTTGGCTATGGCGTATGGCTCATTAGTATATTCCAACGGAGAAGTCAGCAACGCATTTTCTTTCATGGGTTGTTCTGCATCGCGGGGATAAATACAGGTACTACCCAAGAAGAGCAATTTCTTCACTCCGTGACGAAAACTCTCTCCTATCACATTCTGCTGAATCTGCAGATTCTGATAGATAAAATCAGCCCGATATAGGCTGTTCGCCATAATGCCTCCCACATGAGCTGCTGCCAAAATAACATATTCGGGCTGTTCTCTGTCAAAAAAGGTTTTTACAGCAACTCCATCAAGCAAATCCAATTCTTTATGAGAACAACCTACTAAGTTAGTATATCCTTTCTTCTGTAAATTATTCCATATAGCGGAACCCACCAATCCATGATGGCCTGCCACATATATCTTGGCCGTTTTCTCCATTATTTCCCGATTTGCTCCTTCAAATACAATTTTTTCACAAATTTCATATCATGCTGCACCATAATCTTCACCAACTCCGGAAAAGAAGTTTTACGTGGATTCCACCCCAGCATTGTTTTCGCTTTGGTAGGGTCGCCCAACAACTGCTCTACTTCGGCCGGACGGAAATACTTGGGATCAACAGCCACCAATTCTCTGCCTGTGTTCACATCGATTCCTTTTTCTTCCACCCCTTTTCCTTCCCAACGCAGTTCTATACCGACTTCCTTAAATGCCAATGTACAGAATTCACGCACCGTATGGTACTCTCCGGTTGCTATCACAAAATCTTCCGGTGTCTCATGCTGAAGAATCAGCCACATACATTCCACATAATCTTTGGCATATCCCCAGTCGCGCAAGGAATCGAGATTTCCCAAATACAATTTATCCTGAAAGCCTTGAGCAATACGAGAGGCTGCCAATGTTATTTTACGTGTCACGAAATTCTCTCCGCGACGTTCGCTTTCATGGTTAAACAAGATGCCGTTCACGGCAAACATTCCGTAGCTTTCACGATAGTTCTTTGTAATCCAAAAACCATACTGTTTGGCAACTCCGTATGGAGAACGCGGATAAAACGGAGTTGTTTCTTTTTGAGGCACCTCCTGCACCAGTCCGAACAATTCGGAAGTAGAAGCCTGATAAATTTTGGTCTTTTTTTCCAGCCCCAAGATACGAACTGCTTCCAGCATACGCAATGTGCCTATCGCATCAGCTTCAGCAGTATATTCGGGAACATCAAAACTTACTTTTACATGGCTTTGCGCTGCTAGGTTATATATCTCATCCGGTCGGACAGCCTGAATGATTCGAATTAAAGAACTGCTGTCCGTCATATCTCCCCAATGTAAATTTATCAGACGGCTCTTCTTCATATCTCGCACCCACTCATCAAGATAAAGATGCTCAATACGCCCTGTGTTAAACGAAGAAGAACGGCGCAAAATACCGTGTACCTCATAGCCTTTGTCAATCAAAAACTCTGCCAGGAATGAGCCGTCCTGCCCTGTAATACCTGAAATCAATGCTACCTTTTTCATGCTTATAAAAATTTATTTAGTTCCTTTTCTCTAAAAAGAATAATTTAGTCATTCAGCTGAAAATTCCTTAATACGCTGTTCCTCACTCAGTCTGCAAATAAGAAGTGTATCGTCTTTTTCCGCCACGATATATCCGTCAAGCCCTTGCACCACCACCTTTTTCTCCTGCGTGGTATGGATAACACAATTCCGTGTCTCATATAATTTTATATTTTGCCCTATCTGTGTATTATTATGAGCATCTTTAGGCAAATTTCCGTGTAAGGAGCCCCATGTGCCTAAATCACTCCATCCAAAGTCGGAAGGGAAAACAAATATCTCATCCGCCTTTTCCATAATGGCATAATCGACAGAAATGTTTTCACACAGCGGAAAATTTTGATTAATCATTTCCTGTTCCTGTTCCGTATAATAGTAAGGAAGTAATCTTTCGAAAATTTTCGAAATGGCCGGTTGATACACCCGCAATGCGTTTACAACCGTACTCACATTCCATACAAAAATACCGGCATTCCAAAAGAAATTATTTTTCTTGATATATCTCTCAGCTGTCTCCAAATCGGGCTTTTCTTTAAACGAATACACTCGATACACTTCTTTGTTGGAAGTGGAAGGTATAGTTAAATCTGCCTCTATATATCCATATCCTGTTTCGGGACGGGTGGGTTTCATACCCAAAGTCAGAATTGCATCCGAATCGGCAGTGAACTTCATAGCAGCGTCTATCACCCGTTGAAATTCGGTTACATCCATCACAATATGGTCACTGGGTGTCACCACCATGTTGGCTTTGGGATTACGCGCCTTTATTTTCCAGCTCACATAAGCAATGCAGGGAGCCGTATTGCGCCGGCAGGGTTCGCGCAAAATATGATCATCTGCTATTTCGGGCAATTGCTCCTTTACCGTTTCTGCATACTTCTCTGAAGTAACCACCCAAACATTTTCAGGCGGACAAATACCTTTAAAACGGTCTGCCGTTAATTGAATTAATGTACGTCCACAACCTAATACATCTATAAATTGTTTAGGATAATCGGGGGTGCTCATCGGCCAAAATCGGCTGCCTACGCCTCCTGCCATAATAACGAGGTGATTATTCTTAATATTCATACATTCTCATTTTACATTGTATAAATGCAAAGATAACCATTATTTTCAGAAAAAGACATTGTATATTAATTTATATACTCTATATTTGCATGAAATCAACAAATTTCTGTCTACGGACAATTATAAAATTTACCATAATGAAAGGAATTGTATTGGCCGGCGGTTCAGGCACACGCCTTTACCCCATAACGAAAGGAGTTTCCAAACAACTGCTCCCTGTATTTGACAAACCGATGATATATTATCCCATATCTGTGTTAATGTTGGCAGGCATCAGGGAGATATTAATCATCTCAACCCCGTATGACTTACCTAGCTTTCAACGGTTATTAGGTGACGGAAGTGATTTTGGAGTTCGTTTCGAATATGCAGAACAACCATCTCCCGACGGTTTGGCACAAGCTTTTATCATCGGTGAAAAATTTATCGGGGATGATTCAGTATGCCTTGTTTTGGGAGATAACATATTCCATGGAAACGGACTTTCTGCTTTACTGAGAGAAGCTGTACACTCAGCCGAATGTGATAACAAAGCAACAGTATTCGGATATTGGGTAAGTGACCCTGAAAGATATGGAGTAGCAGAGTTTGATAAAGAAGGAAACTGCCTGTCCATTGAGGAAAAACCGGCTCAACCCAAATCCAATTATGCCGTGGTAGGGCTGTATTTCTACCCCAATAAGGTCGTAACAATTGCCAAAAACATCAAGCCATCGGCACGCGGAGAGTTGGAAATCACAACCGTAAATCAATGCTTTTTGCAGGAGAAAGAGTTAAAAGTACAAACACTGGGACGTGGATTTGCATGGTTGGACACAGGCACCCACGATTCTTTGGCAGAAGCAAGTACTTACATAGAAGTCATTGAAAAGCGCCAGGGCTTAAAAGTGGCTTGCCTGGAAGGTATAGCATTAAGAAAAGGCTGGATTTCGACAGAAAAGATGCGCGAACTGGCTCAACCGATGCTTAAGAACCAATATGGACAATACTTACTTAAAGTAATTAGAGAATTAGATAAATAATGGAAGTTATAAAAACAGCAATAGACGGGGTTCTTATTTTAGAGCCCCGCATTTTTAAGGATGCAAGAGGTTACTTTTTTGAAAGTTTTTCTTCTCGCGAGTTTGAAGAGAAGGTGTGTAAAACCACTTTCGTGCAAGACAATGAGAGTTTTTCCGGATATGGTGTCGTGCGAGGATTACATTTTCAGAAACCTCCTTTTACGCAAAGTAAAATAGTACGTGTCATAAAAGGTTCTGTACTGGATGTGGCAGTGGATATCCGCAAAGGTTCTCCAACATTCGGACAGCATGTGGCAGTGGAATTAACCGGAGAAAACCATCGGCAGTTATTTATACCAAGAGGATTTGCTCATGGCTTTGCCGTACTTAGTGATGAGGTCTTATTCCAATATAAATGCGATAACTTTTATGCTCCGCAAAGCGAAGGAGGTATTGCATGGAATGACCCTGATTTGAATATTGACTGGCGTATTCCGAAAGATAAAATAATTTTATCAGAAAAAGATAAAATACACCCTATTCTAAAAGAACACGAAACTGTCTTTAACTACAATCAGAAACTATATTAAACAAATCAGGCTGTCTCAAAATAGAAAAATGAGACAGCCTCTATTCATTACAACCAACACAAAAGCAAAAAAAATCTTTCTGCCAACGTTTCAATCTATAAAATTTTCAACATTCAATTTCTATATTGGAAGAAGATAGTTCTTTCTTCAAGCCCACCAATAAATCACGACCAAATAAAATCCAGGCAGAAGCTCCTATTACTGCAAGAAAAACAAAACCAATTAAAATCATTTTCTTACTTGTCCCTGACGGATGCAAAGGTACACTTGCCGGTTCAACAACTGCAAAAACAGGTTTTGCCTCCTGAACCTTGGCACGAGCCACCTGCAATTGATTGGCAACCTGACTATATACTTGATATGCCAAACTCATTTCGTTTTGCAAACGTTCACCTTCTGTTAAAACAGTTTGCAAAATAACATTCTTATTCGCATCCATATAATTCGCATAATTCTGCTGAGCTACATAATACTCTTGTTGCCGCTCTTTATACAACTGTTCCAAATAATTACAATCTTGTTGAGCTTTTGAAACCCTATACGACGTTATATATTTCTGTAATTTAGCAACCACAGAATCTGCGACAATCGCCGTTACTAAAGGATCTTGTAAAACGACCCCTACTGTGGTTATTCCACTTTTTTTATCTACCTCGGCAGTGATAGCCTCACGCAATCCTGTAACTATAGACATTTGCTCGCGAGTTAGCTGAAAAGGGTCCAAAGCCATCATTTCTTCCTTATCATTGGAAGATGAAGAGAAAAGATTTCGAAGCTTTCCGGGAAGTTCAACTATCACTCCCCACCATGGAGCCTTTTTATGCTCAAAATAACTCACTAGAGTCGTATCTACATCACCATGCAATGTTTTTACATGCACATCAAATAATTCCAAAATAAACGGAGTAGACTCCACTATGTCCGGGAAAAGGGATACTGTTAATGCATCTGCATCCATTCCACCATTCATTCCGCTAAGCCCTAACATTGATGCCATACCAGATAGCTCATTTCCACTGTTTTTTCCTGATTCCGGTGCTAAAGTTACCTCAACTTTATACATAGGAGGAAGACTAAAAGCTATTATTAAACCTAATATAGCACTAACTCCTGCTACTTTTATCAATTGTTTTCGGGCAAGCCATAACTTCTTGACATACACCATCAAATCTATTTCCGGTGCCTTGGATATTATATCTTTCTTTTCTTCACTCATCTTATTTCAATATATTAGCAATAGACGCCGCTGTTAATCCTAATGAACCTATAGATGAAGCTATTCCCAAAATTGTTTGGAAATTCATTCTTCCGTTCTTATCTTTTACCGGTACCACAATCTCGCACCCCGGCTCAATCATATTTCGCCCCGAACCTTTGACTTTGGCAACCTGACCGTTCATATAAATGATAAATGCCCTGCTCTTACGGGCGTTGTTTGCAAATCCACCGGCCTGACTAATATAGTATTTCACTGATTTATTATCTTTATAGGCTACGGTATTAGGCAACATCACCGCACCGTTTATCTTTACAGTATAACTCAACTCAGGAACAACCAACTTATCACCGGCACGAAGCACCACATCCGCACTGGAACCCGGATTCTTCATTGCCAATTCCAAATCAATACCCACCGAATAAACACTGTCCAAATCCAACTTCAATGAGTCCATATTGGCTTGTCCCATTTCACGGCGCATCATCTTAAACACATCTTCCATACGCTTCAGCTCCTCATCATTCGCCTGACGAATCAGCTTGGCACCTTTCACATAAGCAAAAGGAGTTACACCACCGGCCTTTTTTACCAAATCAGAAAGACGTTCACTTTTATTGGTCAGTGCATAAGTACCGTCATAAAGCACCTCACCCGTAATGTCTACATTGGCTTGTTCCTGATAACCCGGACTTCTTCTGACATACACCTGATCATAAGGCTGCAACACAAAACCGGGCTCACCATCAATTACAAATCCATCCTTCAAAGAGAAAGAATACATTTTACCAATAGAAGAAACATCCGTACTCTTATTGTCCTTGATACGGCGTGAGACATCCACACGAACGGTAGAAGCCGACTCTTTCAAGCCACCTGCCTGAATAATGATATCTTCCAGCGTCGTGTTGTCGGCGTACGGCAACTCCCCGGGACGGGCTACTTCACCAAACACTGTAATTACACCCATATCCTGCAAATCATGGATACTGGGAATATATAGAACATCATTCTTCTGTAAAGGAATATCGGGGATAGTGCCATCGAGCACCTTCTTTATGTCGACAGAAATCACCTCACGTGTCAAATTATCACGCTCACGATGTAACACGGCACGGGCAGTAAACGCATCTCCCATCAAACCGTCTGCTTTTTCCACCAACTGGCGAACCGTATTCAATGAGCCTCCAAACTGATAGATTCCCGGACGGTAGACCGCACCCTTAATCTCCAGCTTATTTTCAAAACGATTCAAGATAGCCTCAGCCGTTACCTTGTCACCATCTTTCACCGGGAAGACTGAATAATCGATATCATCAATCGTATATACTTGATATTCTCTGCCATTCTGACGAATCATACGCAAGGCACGGGTGTATGCATCTCCCGAAAAGCCACCGGCATACTTAAGCAGGGTCTTTACATTTTCGCCATCCTTCATTTCGTATTTCATGGGGCGTTTTACATTTCCTTCAATCGTCACCAAGGCTTGATAAGGAGGCACAATGACAACATCCCCCTCCTGCAGACGAATGTCATCAGTGGCTTTGCCACGCATAATAAAATCGTACACATCGATTGTAGCAATAGGCTTACCGCCACGAACTAACTGAATGGCACGCAAACTACCAATATCATTTACTCCGCCTGCACGGTAAAGAGCATGGAAAACAGAAGAAAAAGAAGAAAGCGCATAAGTACCCGGAGTCAGTACCTCTCCCATCACATTTACCTGAATGGTGCGGCTGTCTCCCAGTGTCACCTTTATCTGTGAAACAGGTTTTTCACTGTCTATGCCGGCATAAATCCGGTTCAGCTCCTTGCGTAAATAATCCGTTGCCTCGCTCACCGTCATGCCGTTCAGATACACCAAACCAATATCTTCTATATTAATGTATCCATCAGGAGAAATATTATCGCGTATGGTAGCTTGATTAGTTCCCCAAATATCTATAATCACTTCGTCTCCGGGCCCCAAATGATAATCCACCGGAGTAGCCAGATTCACACTAGGCTCAAATGTCAAATTCTTGGTATTGAAAATATCACGTCCGAAGACCTTTTCCTCTTTCTTCTCTTCTTCTTCCTGCAAATAAAGGATCGTGTTATTGTCATATACAATATTTCCATCTCTATCAATGGTATAGGTACCCATCTCCTTGGGTTCCAACGGTTCTGTCGTTACATATTTATAAACAGGAACTTCTTTTTTCTCCGAAGAATCATCAAAATTAAAATTTTTATCGATGTAATCACTGCCGTCCTTTCCGTCTTCCTTTTCCTTAACCCCGTTCTTGGTACGACTGCGCCCTTTCGTGTTGTCTAAAGTAGAAGACGATGAGTTTTTTCCATTCTTCTTTTGCTGTTCGTACAGTAATTTGACACGTTCCGCCTGTTCCTTGGTCACTCCCCTACGAGCAAGCTCCGTACTAATCTGCTGCTGGCTTTTACCTTGCAACAAACCATTCTGCACATATTCCACCACTTGCTTATCGGTCATACCACCCCCCACCTGCGCAACAGAAGTGACAGACAGGCAAATTAATAGCAATACAAATGTTACTATTTTTCTCATCATAAATCCTTCAATAGTTCTTTTAATTTATTTTTTCGACTAGTTTAGTATAAACTCCGCAAAAGTAAGCAATCTTTTTGATATAAGCATTAAAATATTGCTAATAAAAAAGTATGTATCATACTTCATTATAAAATCGTTATCTTCAGTTATCATATCAAAAAACTCAAGAGAGAGAGCAACAAAACAGCCAAGACAGTTTTCATAAACAAGGGTGACTACTTTTGAAAACAATAGAAACATCTTTTTTGTTTCTCCGGATAATCCAATTATTCATTCCCCTCTCCTTTGGATAAAAATCTTGCTTTTGTCCTAAAAAGGATAATTTATTTCCCCGATAATATCCTCACTGACGATAATATCAACAAAAAACGACTTATATTCCCAAAATTAATCGATTTATATTGCTTAATACCAATATTTTTCCTTATTTTTGCCAAACATAATAAAGAATGATATGAAAAAGAGAATATTGATTCTGGACGACAAAGAAACAATAGCAAAAGTACTGTCTATTTATTTAATGGCTGAATATGACTGCATTTGGTTGCAGGACGGAGTTCAAGGAATGAAATGGCTACAAGAAGGGAATCTGCCGGACTTAATAATTTCAGACATACGCATGCCGGAAATGAGAGGAGACGATTTTCTGGAATGGATTAAGGCTAACGAACTGTTCAAGCACATTCCCGTCATTATGCTGAGCAGCGAAGACAGCACCACCGAACGAATAAGACTACTCGAAATAGGTGCGGAAGACTATATCGTAAAGCCCTTTAATCCGATGGAACTTAAGATCAGAGTAAAAAAGATAATCGAATAGGTTATGACAACTAATCTGCTTTATATAGGAAAAAGCAAGTCTTTTTTGACTCAATTCGGAAAATTGGAAGATGTGCAATTAATTTATGCCAAAGACCATAAAGATGCCATTACCATTTGTATCAACCTTAAAGCGAGAGAGAATATTATCATCCTCTATGAACAGGGTAACTTGAAGGAGGATGTGGAAAACATCACTCTTTTCAGGAAAAAATTCTATCAGGGTTATGTAGTGCTGGTCACCGGCGGCTTAAAAAAAGAAGAAAGCGCTGCGTATCTGAAAAGCGGAATCAATGATACAATCAGTCCCAATATTTCAAAAGAAGAGCTGATTCAGAAGATTGACTTAATAAATAAAAGACAAGAGTTGCTCTACATCAGCAACAGAAAGAAAAAAGTGGTAAAGCGTTTCATACTGCCTCGGTGGAAACGCTTTTTTGACATCACTTTTGCCGGTATAGCGCTCATCGTTCTGTCACCGGTCTTCCTTATTATATCATTGGCAATTAGATTGGAAAGCAAAGGTCCTGTTATTTATAAAGCAAAAAGAGTAGGAACGAATTACAACATCTTTGACTTTCTGAAGTTTCGCTCCATGTATAATAACGCAGACAAGCATCTGAAGGAACTGACAGACTTAAACCAATATAAATCTGAAGATGACACCGCTACCGAGCCCAAAGGATTCTCTGATGATGACCTGGATGGTTTTCTAATTGGAGACGACGGTGTTATACTGGTTTCTGATGACTTTATCATCCCTGAAGAAGTGTTCGCATCCAAACGCAATAGTGAACAGGACCAACCGTTTGTAAAAATAGAAAAAGACCCTCGTGTCACAAGAGTAGGACGCTTCCTACGTAAATACAGCTTGGACGAACTACCACAACTTATCAATATATTGAAGGGAGATATGTCTGTGGTAGGCAATCGGCCTCTCCCTCTCTATGAAGCCGAGCGCTTGACGAACGACGACAGCATAGACCGGTTCATGGCTCCTGCAGGACTGACAGGCTTGTGGCAAGTGGAGAAACGAGGAGACCCTGGGAGGTTGTCTGCCAAAGAACGAAAAGAACTGGACTTGAAATACAGTAAAGAGTTCTCGTTCGGAATGGATATGAAAATTCTACTAAAAACATTTACCGCTTTCATTCAAAAGGGAGATGTATAAACAATAATAAAAAATGATTTAAAGGGGAAAAGACATTTTATGAAACAACTATATGCTATTATCATTCTCATATTTCTGTTTGCAGGCTATGCCAAATCTCAGGAAACACACGGAACACAGCAATCTGTCACAACACAGGATGAAGTAAATTCAAGTATAAATATAGATATAGCCAAAATCAAATTACCTCCACTGAGTGTGTTATACGAAAATGCACGCAGCACTCCAAGCATCGAAATTCTGGAAAAAGAGAAACAATTACAAAAAAAATTGTTAGCTAAAGAAAAAAGAAGCTGGATGAGTCTTTTTAATGCTTTCGGAAATGTTTCGCACGGCATTGCCGATAATATCGGCTCGTCTACCGACCCTACCACTCCTTTAATTTATCGTTATACGGGAACAGAACAGACTTCGTGGAGCGTGGGAGGTTCTGTCACACTACCGCTCGAAACGTTATTCGACCTACCTGGCAAAATAAAACGACAACGCATTCAGGTAGATATCGCAGAATTGAGAAAACAACAGGCATATGAGGAATTAAAAATACAAATAGCCCATCTGTATGTCCAGATTTTATCGAATATCGAAACCTTACAACGTTCGGCAGAACACCTTGCTTTATATAAAGGTGCATCTGCCATTGCCGAACAGGAATACAGAAACAGACGCACGACAATAGATGCGGTAGCCCAAACGAAAGAAAAAGAATTTGGAGCCAATCAGGGGTTTGCATCTCTGCGCTCGACTATCAATGACCAATTGTTAATGCTCGAAATTATTTCTCATACACCAATTCTTACCATTCAGGAAGAGTTAAGTGTCACCGAAGGAATTGACAAAAGTGAAAATACTGAACTGAAATAATATGGAATTATTCAAATATATAGTAAGATTTTTCTATCGCATTCGCTGGTGGATGGTTATCTTTCCGTGTATTGCCGGTGTTATAGCATGGTTTATGACCCGAGACCTTGAAAAGACATACGATGTAAAAACAACTATTTTTACAGGGATTATTTCAGGATACAATGTAGATGTTACCGACTCCCGCAATGCAGGAGTACATCTGAGCAATCTGATGAACATCATCACAACCGAACGTACCTTGAAGATTGTCTCTCTCAAGTTGCTTGCCCGTTGCCTTGTATATGGGGATGCCGAGAAGAATACAAGCTACATCTCGGCAGAACACTATCAACAGTTAGTGGGTAGCGTTCCCAGAGAGATGAGAGCGCTCATCGACAAGCAGAATGAGGAAAAAACTTACAATAAGCTGGTTGCTTTTGAAAGGCCGTCTGTTAATAATTTTATTTACAGATTACTTAACTATACGCATCCTTACTTTAGCATACCGCTTCTTTCTCAGAATATCAAAGTGGCCAGATTGGGTAACAGTGATATGATAGAAATAGCATACAGTTCCAATGATCCCGGAATTGCTTACAATACACTTGATATATTGAATGAGGAGTTTGTCAAACAATATCATGAACTGCGATATGGAGAGACCGATAATGTTATTAAGTTTTTTCAGGAAGAGCTGGCTCGACTAGGTAAAATGCTGACCTCTGCCGAGGACTCTTTAATAGAATACAACATTGAACACCGTATCATCAACTACGGCGAACAAACCAAACAGGTGGCGGGAATGGATGCCAGTTATCAGATGATGGATAATGACTTGCTCATCACTTACTCCACCAGTAAAGCGTTAATTGATTTTTACGAATATAAACTGGGAGATATTGCCAAAGCAATCCGTACTAACAACCTATTCTTAAACAAACTTCAGCAAATATCACAATTAAATACAAAAATCTCTACTATGGAGATTACTCCCGACCAAAAAAATCAACAAGTACTGGAAAATGAGAAGGGGGTGCTTAATGATGCAGAGAAAAGTATTAATGACATTGCAATGCAATTGAGTGCCGAATCAGCTTCAACCAACAATGTACCATACGAAACCTTGATAAGTCAATGGCTGGAGCAGGTCGTATTGATGGAAAAGACAAAAGCACAGATGGATACCCGCGATATCATGAGAGAAAAGATAGACCGGGATTTCCTGTACTTCTCTCCTATCGGTGCTACACTCGGACGTAAAGAACGGCACATCGGCTTCGTGGAAAGTAATTATATGTCAACAATGGGGGCATTGAATGCCGCTATCTTACGCCAAAAGAATCTAGAGATGACTTCGGCCTCACTCAAAATCATGAATCCGCCATTGTTCCCTCTTACTTCTTCTCCCACCAATGCACGGATGATTATACTTTCGTCCATATTGGGTACCTTATTGTTTATCATTGGTTATTTCCTGATTATCGAAATCTTAGACCGTACCCTCAGGGACAAGATACGCACACAACGCATCACCGGAAGTACTGTTATCGGGGCTTATCCCAAAGACAGCGCCCTACGATACAGAAGGTATAATAAGGCAATAGACGAAATGGCCATCAAGCAGTTAAGTACTAGTCTGCTACCCCATCTAAGTGTCAGCAAACAACGAATCATCAACCTACTGAGCACGGAGGAGAAAGATGGCAAGACGCATATAGCATTAGCTCTGGAACAATATTGGACAAGCATCGGACTGGACGTGAGACGCATCACGTATGACGAAGATTTCTTAAGTGAAGACAGCCTGTACGTTCAGGCTAACAACATAAAAGACTTGTGTCCTGACCTTGGAAAAGATGAAATTCTTTTAATAGAATATCCGGTACTAAAGAGTAATCCGATTCCTCCCACACTATTAAATGAGGCTTCTGTCAACCTGATGATTGTACGTGCAAACAGAACATGGAAAGACATTGACCAACTGATGTACAAGCGTTTATTGCAGGCTAAAAATGAGCAAATACCCTTGTTCTTCTACTTGACACAAGCCGGCAGAAATACGGTTGAGGAATTCACCGGACAACTTCCTCCGTATACGAGATTTAAAAATATGGAATACAGACTCTTTCAATTGGGGTTGACTGCTGTTGAATATAACAAGAAATAAATGATAGTTAAGGAATATAACATCTTTGAAAAAGGAATCAATGCAATTGTCGTGACTGTCGGATTATTGCTTTGTATCTGGACTGCCACTACTATGAAAGCGACAGTAGCAACCGCAATCGGTCTGATTCCCTTCCTGCTTACTTTTATTTTTATCTGCATCAAAAGGCCGACTATTCTTCTATGCATCACCTTTATTATCAACTATATTATAATGGGAATCAACCGATATTATCCGATTCCGATTCCCATCACCAATATCTTCGACCTATTATTCGGCATTATGTTGACGCTCATCATACTCAAACAAGTATATACGGATGACGACAACAGAAAGAATGCAATGAATGCTTACACATTCGTCTTGTTAGGATGGCTGTTATACTGTATCATCAATGCAGGAAACGGCATCACGGGAGAGTTATATCCCGAAGCGTGGCTCAGAATATTAAGACCTTGGGCCATCTATCCGTTGCTCACATGTTTCATTCTATCCATACATTGCAACCGCTATTCTTTTCTGCATTATTTTCTGATTCTGTGGGGAATATTCACCTTGTTGGCTGCTGCAAAAGGTTATTGGCAAAAGAACAAAGGATTTGACAGCACCGAACTGGCATGGCTGTGGGCATACGGTGCACGCACTCACTTCATACATTCGGGCATCCGTTATTTCTCGTTTTTTACAGATGCAGCCATATTCGGATCTACTATGGGACTATCATGCACCACCTTTTTCTTGTCGGCACTATACTCCAAAAACCGATACCTCAAGCTATTCTATTTTGTAGTCAGCATGGCAGGATTCTATGGTCTGCTCATTGCCGGAACACGAGCCGCCATTGCCATACCGATAGCAGGATTGGGTGTTTTTCTCTTCTTATCAAAGAACTGGAAAATCGGTATGCTATCATTCCTTTTGCTTGTCGGCGGAGTGGGAATGTTGAAATACACAAAGATTGGAGAAGACAACCGGTTGATACGTCGTATGCGCACTGTCTTCGACTCGAATGACCAATCACTGCTCGTACGTTTCGAAAATCAGAAAGCACTCAAAGCCTATATGTCGGAGATGCCCTTCGGAATAGGAATGGGCGTACAAAACGGAGTCATTTCCCCTCAAAACAAATACTATTTTGTCTCCATCTGTCCTGCCGACTCAAGCCTTGTAGACGTATGGATACAGATGGGCGTAGTGGGTTTGAGTGTTTTTCTGGGCATGCACGCCGTATTATTCATATTGGGTGCGTATATCATACTGTTTCGAATCAGCAACCCCGAAATAAGAGGACCGCTGACAGGTATGTTATGCGGATGTGCAGGCATGCTTGTCGCCTCGTATGCCAACATGGTTTATTTTCAGTTTCCTAACGGAATCCTGATATATTCTTGTTTTACGTTTATCTTTCTGGGCCCTCATTTAGACAGATTATATACCAAAGAACATGAACAGCGCACAACCTGACATATCAGTTATAACTGTCAATTACAACGGTTATCATGACACTTGCGAATTCATTGATTCATGGGTGAACACCGTCACGTCTGTCCCCTATGAAATCATTGTCGTAGACAATGGCTCAACCGCCAATGAAGGGCTCTTGCTGCAACAGAAATATCCTTCCGTCCATGTCATACGAAGCGAACAGAATCTAGGTTTTGCAGGCGGCAATAATCTGGGTATAAAAAGTGCCAAAGGAAACTATCTTTTCTTATTGAACAATGACACACTTATTGTAAAAGATACTGTATACCTGTTAATCAAACGCCTGCTCTCCTCAAAAGGTATTGCCGGTATTTCCCCGTTAATACTTAATTACACGGAGCCGCACACCATCCAATTTGCAGGATATACTCCTCTGTCCTCCATTACACTCCGAAACCGTACTATAGGTAGAGGAAGCCGAGACAAAAGCTGTTATCCGGCAAGGAAGACATCTTACCTGCATGGTGCTGCCATGCTCCTCAAAAAGCAGGTTATAGACCAGATAGGACTTATACCGGAAGAGTATTTCTTGTATTACGAAGAACTGGAGTGGTGCACCCGCATGACTGCGGAAGGATATGAACTTTGGTACGATCCGGCTTTTGAAATATGGCATAAAGACGGCAGTTCCAGCGGAAAAGGGAGCCCCTTGCAATGTTATTATTTAAGTAGAAACAGATTATTATATGCATATCGCAACCTTCCCGGTTGGAGACTGTATCTTGCTTTACTCTACCAACTGGTCATTGTATGTCCTAAAAACATCATCACAGCATGGAGCAAAGGGCAAAAAAAAGCAGCCAAAGCACATCGGGAAGGCACAAAAGCATTTTTCAAACTTAGAAACAAAGACAAACAGCTATGATATTTATTGGATATTTAGATTTAGTATTATTCGCATTATGCGCTTTCACTGTTGTCTATCTGCTGATATATGCCATAGCAGCAACAGTCAAACGCACAGACAAATATTCCGAATCGAGAATAAAACATCGTTTCGCCATTCTCATCCCTGCCTACAAGGATGATGAATACGTCTTTTATGCCATCCGGTCTTTTCTGCAGCAAGACTACCCCATCGACTGTTTTGACATCATCGTCATTTCCGACCATTTGAAATCGGAAACCAACCGACAGTTGGCCCAACTACCCATCATATTATTAAAAGCCAACTTTAAGAAAAGCTCCAAGACCAAATCCATTAAAGCAGCTATGTCACAACTCGCAGACAGCCAATACGACATTGCCCTACTGATGAATGCCGACAATGTGGTAGAAAAAAATTTCCTGAACGAAATAAACAATACTTATGCAAGCGGTTCTAATGCCATACAAAGTCACCGAATACACAAAGACAGACCCAACAACATCATTGTTTTGGACGCAGTAGCAGATGAAATCAATAATTCCATTCTGCGGGCCGGTCATGTCACCTTCGGGTTATCCGCCTCACTCAATGGCTCCGGAACAGCCATTGACTTCAACTGGCTTAAAGAAAACATCAGAAAGTTGAGCGATGAAGATGATGAAAAGACCATTGAATCATTACTGCTAAGAGAGCGAATCTATGTGGAATACCTGAACCAAACCCGCGTATACGCCCTCAAAGATGGTGGAAAGAAACGGTTCTATGCCCAACGCAACAGTTGGATAAAAGCACAATATTATTCCCTGTTTACCAACATAGGCAACCTGCCCCATGCCATTTTCAGCGGAAATTTCGATTATGCCGACCGCATCCTGCAATGGTTCATTTTCCCGCGCACTATTTTGTTGGGAATCATCCTGCTCTTTGGCACAATAATGGTATTTTTTGACTGGGTAGCCTGTGTTAAATGGTGGCTATTACTCTTCTGCTTGTTGTTCACAATGGCTTTGGCAATCCCTAACTACCTAGTAGACGATAAGTTCAACAAAGCGATGAAAGCCATTCCGGTCATGGCTGCAGGAATGATTGTCAACTTCCTTTTCGGGAAAAAGAAAAAGTAAATCAATATGCTGTCGGGAGCGATACATATCATTGAATTTGTACTATATATCTATTTTGCCGTCTGCGTAGGATATATAGTTATCTTCTCTGTTGCGTCTTGTTTCTTCAAGTCACAACAATATCCCCAAAGCCATGATTTCAAACGCTTTGCCATACTCATACCCGCTTATAAGGAAGATAATGTAATCCTTGACTGCATCCATTCCGTATTACAGCAAACATACCCTGAACAGCTATATGACGTCATTGTCGTCTCTGACGGAATGGACGATGCAACCAACCATCTGCTCTATCTGGAGTCACGCATCACTTTACTGAAGATACAGGAACAAGAAAGTTCCAAAGCCAAAGCTTTACGCCTAGCAACAGAACATATATCCTACCTCCGATATGATTATGTCATCATATTGGATGCTGACAACCTCATTCCCACCGATTATTTATACGAACTGAACAAAGCGGTATCCCAAGGCGCAAAAGCCATACAAACACATCGAAAAGCCAAAAACCTGAACTCTGATACAGCCATACTGGATGCAGTCATAGAAGAAATGAACAACACCATATTCAGAAAAGGACACATCCAATTAGGATTCTCCTCAGCACTCATCGGCTCGGGAATGGTCTTTGATTTCCAATGGTTTAAGCAAAATATCATACATACACACAGTGCCGGTGAGGATAAAGAATTAGAAGAACTGTTACTCAGCCAAGGCATCCACATAGAATATGCCGATAGCATAGAGACCTTGGATGAAAAGGTACAAAAAGCAGACAGCATGCGCCACCAACGCCGCCGTTGGATGGCTACTCAACTGTTCCTTGCTCTCAAAATGGGAAGTAACCTGCCTTCAGCCCTCCTACATGGGAATCGGGATTATCTATTAAAAACAATTCAGACATTTATCCTTCCGCGCAGTATCCTTATAGCAGTACTGAGTACCATCTCACTCATTTGTAGTATCATTTCCCCGTTTTCGTCCGTCAAATGGTGGATTTTATTTATATTGCTGACTCTATCACTATACATTGCCATCCCCCCCGACATGAGACATAAATATGCAGGCAAAATAATAAAACAACTACCTTATTTTACAATCATTATGACACTTAATTTATTTCATTTAAAAGGAATGGCAAATAAATTTATTCATACGCAACATGGACAGTTATGAATCTAAAGAATTATCTACATAAAAATCCCAAGTTAAAGAAACGGATTCATCGATTCATCATGCATCCGGTGAAAACGCGCCCCTATTGGTGGATACGGATACTGCAACCTATCTATATTAAAAAAGGAAAAGGGGCGGTAATCTATCGCAGTGTCCGAAAAGACCTTCCCCCCTTCCACCAATTCCGGTTAGGTAAATATTCTGTCATTGAAGATTACTCCTGCCTGAACAATGCCGTAGGAGATATCATCATCGGCGATTATTGCCGAATCGGACTGAGCAATACGGTTATCGGCCCTATCCGAATAGACAACGGAGTCAATATTTCTCAAAATGTGGTCCTCATCGGCTTGAACCATAACTATCACGACATCACCAAAAACATCATCGAACAAGGCATCACCACCTCTCCTATCCATATAGGAGAACATACCATTATCGGGGCCAACGTGATTATACTGCCCGGTGTAAACATTGGGAAACACTGCTTTATCGGTGCCGGCTGTGTGGTAACTAAAGACATCCCTGATTACTGCGTCACGGTGGGCAACCCGGCACGTATCATCAAGCGGTTTAATCCACAAACACAAATGTGGGAAAAAGTTAACTGAGCAATTATGGAAAAAGAAATCAAAATATTAGTCTGTGCACACCGGGAAGCAGCCCTCCCGCCACATAAATACTTCTACCCCATCCAGGTAGGAGCCGCCCTCACCAACACCCGGTTCTACCATGCGCAAGACAATACCGGTGACAACATTTCTGACAAGAATCCCCATTTTTGTGAGTTGACAGCACATTACTGGGCTTGGAAAAACATAAAATGCGACATCATCGGACTGAACCATTACAGACGTTTCTTTGATTTCTACCGATCGTTTGCTTCCTTTTCACCCGACAGAAGTTTCATTAATCGTGATTCGTTTCTGAAAAAGAAATATTGCTTTCCCGATTTAGAGAAGTTATTGAATGATTATGACATCATACTTCCTTCCAAACGTCATTATCCTTACAATGTGGGCACGCAGTATGCCGTTTTCCACATTGTCAACGACCTCCATATATTAAAGGAAGTGATTCATGATGTCAGTCCCGAATACTCCACCGCTTTCGATACACTGATGTATCACAGAAATGCCTATTCCGGTTATAATATGTTCATAACCCGATGGGAACATTTCGACGGATACTCCGAATGGCTATTCAAGGTTTTATTCGAACTGGAAAAACGTGTAAAGCTCTCCGGTTACCCCGACCAAGCCCGGCTGTTCGGCTATTTATCCGAACGGCTCATCAACATATATTGCATCCGAAACCGGTTGAAGGTGAAGTACATTCCTGTCATCATGCCTCTGGATGAAGCATTTCGAAATCCCGGCAACCTCCGTTACACCCTGCGCCGCTTAAAAAACGACTTGATATATAAACTTACAAAAGTATAAAGTATGCCACTCATATCCGTCATCATCCCAATATATAACACCGAACGACTTCTGCCCAAATGCATAGAAAGCGTTTTGGCACAAACATTGTCGGACATCGAAATAATTCTGATTGACGATGGAAGTACAGACGAGAGTGGAAAAATATGCGACAGCTATGCTTGTAAAGACAAAAGAATACATGTGACACACATCCCCAATCACGGAGTAAGCCATGCACGGAATAAAGGAATAGAACTAAGCCAAGGAAAGTACATCCATTTCATGGACAGTGACGACCGGATGGAGCCCGAAATGTTATCGGAACTCTATCGTCTCATCCTCCGATATCATGCAAATATGTCTACATGTGGTTACTTGATCGAGGACGAGAACGAAAACATCATTTACCAAATAAAAGAGGAACAAACCTACGTTCTGAATAATCAGGATGCCATATCTTCTTTGTTTCATGACTCTTACTACAGATACAAAGGCAATTTATGGGATAAGTTATACGATAAAAAGATTATTGACAAACATCAATTAGCATTCAACGAAAACATATACTATAATGAAGACCGACTATTCATCTTCCAATACATGATACACTGCACATCAATAGCTTGCACCACCATTCCTTATTATCACTATATCATTAGAAATGCAAGTGCCATGCACACATTCGGAAAGTCCTATCGTGCCCATATGTGTACATTTATGGATGCTTTTGATATCATGACCACCCTCTCCGCCTCTTTTCCCGAGTCTGTCAGGAGAACCTTGTCTCAAGATTACATCCACAGTTCGATTTCATTCTTCAAAAAATATGCCACTCAAATGCCCATGCATGAAATACAAAACCGGATTCGCACTATCAAAAGAAACCAATATACCTGTCTCTCCGTATGTGAGAAAATAAGGTACACATTATCTTTTGCCCACATACTGGTTCTTAAAAAATTCCATAGTCAGCCAATCCAGTGATAGCAGCGCAGCAAGAATTTCACCAGCCTGTAAACCATCCTATGAAATCCGGCCGTCCTGTTCAATTCCGGAATCAATTCCAACAAAGGAGAGTCTGCATATTTATATTTTTCATAATCCTTCAACACCCTTTCAGGGAAAAACGCCTTTAACACACGATACCTCTCCTCCCTCAGCAAATCAGTCTGCATAGTACTTAATCCAGACATATCGTAATCTGAAATAATTTTATCCAATCTGCGATAAGAAGTGTGCTGAAAAATCAACCTGTCCACAAAAAAAGACCAATCCGCAACCAGCACTAAAGACTCATCAAACCCTCCCTTTTCAAACAGTGCCCTCCTGATGAAAGCCGCCTGATGAGGAGGATGATTTCTAAATAAATCCATCATAGACAAATCATTACAGGGAGGCACTTTAAGCCTGCCGGTCCCTACACACTCCACCGTTCCAATGGCGATATCCACATCAAGTTTCTGCGCCGCTACCCATTCCAAAACAGAAGAATCATGAAAACAGTCTCCCGAGTTCATAAACACCAAATATTCGCCATGAGCCTGCGCAATCCCTTTGTTCATCGCATGATAGATACCCTTGTCGGACTCGGACACCCAATAACTCAGTCGGGCAGCACATTGTTCAATCACCTCTTCGCTGCCATCCGTAGAGCCACCGTCAATAATAATGTATTCGTAATCTCCAAAAGACTGACCAAACACACTCTTCATCGTCTTCTGCAGACCAACTTTATTATTATAATTTATCGTTATAATGGTAAATTTATTCATTCTTTATCCAATCAAAAAAACGAAGCACAGTGCCAACCGCCATTCCAGCCATGCCCAACACCAAGCGTACTCCCATCGATGGCTTATTGTGGGGATGGCACATATTGTATTCCGTCATACAGTTCAACATTCTTTTGAAATAAGCCAACTTTAAACTTGTATAATTTCCTTCCCAATACTCCCCACCATTGGTGCCTGATATTCCACGCCACAAAGGACGTATTAAGAAAGGATAAAAGACAAAATCTTTTTGTTCATCAATGCTCGTAAAAAGAATATGCTCAAAGTTACATCCCTTGCTGTCATCTATCCTCTCCTTACGCGCCAAAAACGAATGTTGCAAGAAACCTTTATCGGTAATAAGCATTCTGCTGTCCGAATACCTCTCCCTCCTATCCATCTCACTCTGAATATCACAGTGAGGAAGGATATACCGATGAAAACCTATCATGCTATTTACATTCAATAATTTTAATCGTCCTGTTATCTTCACCAAAAAGTCACATTGGTGCACAAACAAGGAATGCTCTAATGCATACTCCAGGATGAGCGCCTCCCCATATCCTTTTCCTTTCTTCCTGTCAAACTCCTCATTTCCCTGAAATGTAATAAATTCCAAACGCCCACAATCTACAAACTTCCGAAAATCCCCACTGATATCAGTCCCCGAATTCTCAACAAAAACAATCGGATAATCCGTCTGTAAAAGATAAAACTCCAGTGCATCCTTATACTGCCTCCTCCGTATATCCACATCCGTAAGAGAAGTATGAATCATCTTCCCCGGATTAATACAAGCAGTGAGCACAATGACATATTTATTTCCCATACCACTATTCTTCCACTTTTCGCAAAAAGTCCAACCAATCCTCTCTGAACAGCGAACTCTTGATATTAAGATGTTCGCAAAAACGATTTCCGAAGAAAGAACTGCCGGGAAGAACGGTAAAGTACAAATTAGACTTCTCGGTGGTATAGCGTTTTACATTCCGTTCAGCAATATCAAAAACGATATGATACCCTCCATCGGACAATGTATAAGGAAGAATGACAAACTTAAGTTCATAAATACCGGGAGAAAGCGTCGTCAAATTCTGCGAATCATTATAATCCGTCCGTGCCAAAGGATACCCCCAAGAACTGTATAAATTAAAGCCAATTACCAACGAAGATATCTGCTTGGCCACCTTCACTTTCATGTACACTCTTATTTCAGAATCAGTATAAAACATACCATCGTGATTTGAATCAATCGAAGCATACAACAGCTGAAGCACGTTGGGATCGCCATCCATACTTGTAAATTCCCGCTGCGTAACAATACCTCTTTGATAAGCATTTATCACCTCACCCATAATGCCTGAAAATGCAACGCTGCCATTCTCCAGCAAAACACCTTTGCGACACAACTGCTGCATACTTCCCATATTATGACTCACAAACAACACCGTTCTTCCCTCTCCTTTCGCCACATCCTGCATCTTGCCGACCGCTTTCCGTTGAAACTCCGCATCACCCACCGCCAAAACCTCATCCACCACCAAAATCTCCGGTTCCAGATGAGCAGCCACAGCAAACCCCAGTCTCACTGTCATCCCCGAAGAGTAACGCTTGACCGGTGTATCAATATATTTCTCCACACCGGCAAAGTCGACAATCTCATCCAGTTTGCGAGTGATTTCGTGTTTCGTCATGCCCATAATAGCACCATTCATATAAATATTCTCGCGTCCGGTCAAATCAGGATGAAAACCTGTTCCCACTTCCAGTAAAGAAGCGATACGCCCCTTCGCCCTGATACATCCCGTTGTGGGGGAAGTGACACGAGACAATATTTTCAACAAAGTAGACTTGCCCGCCCCATTCTTGCCAATGATACCCAACACCTCTCCTCGCTCTACCTTAAAATTAATATCTTTCAAAGCCCACACAAAATTTCCCATCGCTTTCTGAGAACGATCGTTCACCTCGCCGATACGCAGATAAGGGTCTTCCTTTCCACGTATCCGTGCCCACCAGCGATTCAGGTCACGGCTCAATGTGCCCGTACCGATAGAGCCCAAGGCGTATTGTTTACTCACATTATCAAATTCAATTGCTATATTACCCATACTACATATTGTCAAATTACATCCATAAAACTACGCTGCACTTTATTGAAAGTGATCATTCCCCACACTACAATCAGGACCGTGAAAAGGAAACTGTATCCCAAATACCACCAGCTAAAAATTCCTTCACCCAAAAATCCGTATTTAAACGTTTCGATAATGGAAGTCAACGGATTAGCTATTATCAACCACATATATTTTTCATGACTTTGCTGCATCACCGACAGAGGATAAATGACCGGAGTGGCATACATCCACAACTGCACCCCGAAAGTAACCAAGAACCTCAAATCACGGTATTTGGTGGTAAGCGAAGAAATCAGCAGACCGAAACCAAGCCCCAACCCTGCCAGCATCAGCACCAATAAAGGGAACAGACAAGCGTACTCATTTATCGAATAACTATTTACATCCGTCGCACCACCATCAAGCACACAGTACAGATAAATAAAAAGAAACAGTATAAACTGGATACCCATTTTCACCAAACTGGACACCACAATAGACAACGGAACAATCAACCGCGGGAAATACACTTTTCCGAAAACATTCTGATTGGCATTAAACGTATCCGAACAACGATTCATACACTCGGCAAAATAATTCCAACACAGCAACCCCGCCATATAAAACAATGGCCGGGGAAGCCCGTCTGTAGAAATACCGGCAATGCCTCCAAACACAAACATAAACATCAGAACAGTAAACAACGGTTGCAATATAAACCACAACGGACCTAATATTGTTTGTTTATAAAAAGTCACAATATCACGCCGGATATACATCACCAATAAATCACGATACCGCCACAACTCTCCCAAGTCCAACTTGAAAAATCCTGTTTTCGGCACAATCACCAATGTCCATTTCTCCTCTTCCATCATCTTTCTATTATCTCTTTCCACTCTTTTATTATGTTATTTATACTAAACTCGCGAGCATAGTCCATGGCAATCCTACCCCTTTCGGCCAAATCCGTACTTGTTGCCATACCAACCATCCGTTCAGCCAGTTCCGCTATATTTCCATTTTCAAAAAGTACTGCGGCACGGCTCTCACCCAACAGCTCCTCCACAATGGGCAGATTTGAAGCAATAACCGGTAGACCGTGTGCCATTGCCTCCATCAATACCAACGGCATCCCTTCCCACCTCGATGCCAAAACATAAACCCCGGCTTGAACATAATAAGAATTTACATTGTTGGTAAACGGTTCTATCCTTACCCTATCTTCCAGCCCATTTTTCGCTATCAAAGAACGATACAAAGAGTCTTCGGGCCCCTCGCCCACAATAACGAGATGCCATTGCATATTCCGCTTGGCAAACAAGGCAAACGCCTCTATCAACAAATCAAAACCTTTATGATTCTTAGAGAACCGCCCCACCGACAAAAAAGACTTATTATCAGGCCGGGCAGTTCTCTTCACTTCCATTGTCAGCGGATTGTATATCACTCTCGTTTCCAGTCCCAACTCCGTCTTATATCTCTGTTGATCCCTCCGGCTCAGGACAATAATCCGTTCAATATCAACCATCCGATTGCAGAAAAACGCCTTCAACCGGGGAAGATACGGATGCTTCTTTTCAAAAAACGCTTCATAAGAATTGTGCATCCAGCCCACCGTTCTCGGTACATTCAACTTAGACCGGACAATAGCCAAATGAAGACAACAATAGGCATGCACCCCAATCGCCACATCATAGTTTCCACCATTTATTTTCTCTATCAGTTCGTCCTGATAAGGCAATAAGAAGAAACTCCGTGCATACAGAGAACAAGTCCATTCATTCTTCGGAAGTAAATATTTACACACAAAACTACAGCACTTCTGTCGCAAACGCCGCCAGATACTGACCGGAGCATAGATGAGAGACACAAACCTGACAGAAGACCGATGGTAATCATACCGGCGGGTCTGCCTAATGTCATCCGTGGTCAATATCGTAACCTCATACTCCTCCGAAAGCCGTTTCGCCACTTCCGCCAGGACACGCTGCACTCCGCCAACGCCGAAAACCGTATCACAATAAAAAAGAATCTTCTTCATCACTCATCAGCTTCATTAAATGACAATTCCCTCCGAACAAAGAATCTCGGGATATCTCTCAGAATAAAGTTCCGTTATCCGGCAAGTATTCATTTTAAACCTTGCCCTGTTAAAAAAGCCACACACCGTTCTTTTTAATTTATTCGGATTATACCCGCATCCTATCCCCAATATCCGCCGCTGATAAATGCGGAGATGGTTGTGATAGCAGAACAAGGGCAATAATATTTCCCCCATAAATCCAAAAACACGCTGCGCGTAGTGATAAGGAGACAAACGAAGGTGTTTCTCCACCTCGTACAATATGGAAAACAACCATTCGGCATAACAATGAAATAATTCCTTTTTCATGATGAACATATTCCGCTGAGGAATATAGTTTTTCTTATAAAACACGTCCAGCACACTGTTTCTGTAAGCAGGATACAGCTTCAAAATAACCTGCTCCAATATCATATAATCAATGAAACCGGAGTTGAAAATATGCTCATCGACAACAGACCTGTCAAACACACGGGCAGTAGGCAATATCACATCATATTGAGTAAAGACATCAGCAAAATCAAGAGTAGAAGGAGTTTTTACAAAACATTCCCACGTAATACTATCCGATTCGATATGTTTGAAAATATATTTCTTCGGCGAGAGATCAAAATAACGCCGGTAATGACACAACCCTATATAATCGACATCTTTCAGATTCTTCCAAGCCCAATACAAACCGGTCAATTCACAATAAGTTTTATTCTTACCGCTTATATTGTCCCCCACATCATCTCCCTGACAGCCTAAATCAATAGTGGAAGCCGATTTACCTACCTGAACAGGCATATAAATATCGTCATCTCTTACAGGACCTTCCTTATGGGTACAGACCAAGATTCTTACATTATGTTTTTCCATCATCATTTTTTATTATTGTCGTGTGTAGCACATATACAAAGATAGTCTTTTTTTTAGAAATTCGACTATTTAAGCATGATGTTTAAAAAATATTCCTACTTTTACACCGACATCCCTTACACAGAAAACAATGAAGACAGAACACTTTAGACAGCCCCTTTCGCTGATGCGTTTTCTGGCAGTAATATTAATTACCAATTCGCATATCGGGCCTTTATATCCTCCTCATCTGCAATTCCTATCTACCGGAGGGGCATTGGGCAACTCTTTATTCTTTTTTTGCTCGGGATTTGCACTGTATCTGAGCAACCGTGACACCGGGTTTGCTCCGTGGGCAATTAGGCGGTTTACAAGAATCTACCCCAGTTTATGGATATTCATGACAGTGTGTTTCCTCGGAGGGATACAGTCTTTCCGTCTGCCGGACATTATTATTCCTACCTTTTGGTTCCTGCAAGCCATCTTTGTGTTCTATGTTTTCTTCTTCTATTCCATCAAGTTTTTTGAAAGGCAGTTGTGGAAAGTCTGTGCCGCCTTTATCTTTCCGTTACTTGTCACCTATTTCTATGTGCCCCATCATGAATGGATTATCGAAAACACCGAACACAACCACTTTTTACATTGGTATTTTTATTACATCATTATGCTGTTTGGAGCCATCGCCGCCCAACGGCGGACAAATACAGAAAGCCCTTCTTCCATCGCCCGACCGCTGTCGGCTGTCCTATTGATTGTCACCGTCTACTACAGCTTAAAAATATATATACTTCACTCAGCCAGTCCCATCTATGATGTACAACTCTGCATTCCCATACTGCTGACACTCTTTAGCATTTATATGTTCCGACTTTTTGAAAGACTCTCCAATATTGGAACAAAAAAAACGGCAGCGATTGTAAACTATATTGCAAGTCTTACATTAGATATTTACATCGTACAATTCGTGATTATGGGCTACTTCACCCGATATACTTTTCCCTTTGGATACTTCGGTTCTATTGCTGCAATCTTATTGGCCGCCGGCATACTGAATTACATTTCGAAATACGCAACCTCCTTCTTAAGAAACAGCCTGTCAAAACTTATCATATAGACTCCTTGATCGATAGTCATATATGGATGCAATTCTTTTCTTAAAAAGTTCAATTCTGTCAATCACATATCTTTTTATCGGAATCCCCAACAATAATACACCTACAACTGCAAAGAACACCAAATAAGGGAAAACGGCAGAACAAATAAAGAGAGATAACCATCTAAAAAATAAACAAAACGACCAAGATAAAAAGATGAAATATAAATATCCAGTCCATAAAAGGACACATCTGCCTTAAGTGCGGCCATATTACACCGATAAAACATTCGGAGTGCAGCATTACAAAAAACATTATAGGTAAAGAGACATACTTTCAGAAACATCTACTTATCTTAGAAAAGAAGGAAGAGTTTCAAAAAAAGAATAAGGTCTTTAAGCAAAACAACAAGGTCTTTGAATAAAACATCAAAGTCTTTTTCTAAAAGGCCTTAGTCTTTTGAGGATTTTATGTGAAAGCAGCTCTCTATTTTTCCCTTCACACCGAAATACCGATTAATAAAGGGTTTCAATAGCCGCAATGTGTGAAAGCTATTGTAAACTAAACTTATAGAATAGCAGAAAATGACAAGAAACAAAGATACTTTTAATACAGAAGCAAAAAAACAGAAAAGCGTATCCTGCTTATTTTAAATAATTTCTTTTTAACTTTATACTTTCCAATCATTTCCGTTGCGTTTTTATTTGGGATTCTATCAGGAAAAGCTTATTTTTGTGGGAAATAATATGAAGGATGAAAATAGTGTATGTCTATGACGCCATCGCGCGAATCGGAGGCGTAGAAAAGATTTTAGCAGACAAAATGAATTATTTTGCCGACGTATGCGCGTACGACATTTATCTCATCACTGCAGCACAGGGAAATCACCCCTTCTCATTTCCTATATCCGCACGAGTAAAACATATCGACCTCAATGCTCGCTTTCACCTGCAATATCAGTATAAAGCTCCATTGCGATGGTGGATGAAGTGGCGGCTGGATTGCGACTTCGAAAGGAAAATAAAGAAACAAATAGCACAAATAGACCCGGACATCATCATTGCTACCACTTACTATAAAGCAGATGTGGTGTGTCGGCTGGAATGCCGCGCCAAAAAGATAATCGAATCGCATTGCGTCAAGTCGCATACCGGCATCAATGATGGAATCAAACGTAGCAAACCCATTCAGCTTTTATACGATTATTTACTCAAGAAGAGCTTCCTCACCATCGAAGAAAAGAGCGATGCCATCGTATCGCTCACCGAAGGAGACAGTAAGGAATGGAATGCAGACTGTAAACGAAAATTTGTCATACCCAATTCCATACCCGAGATTCCACCCGCCACCAGTCCCCGCACGGCACAGCGCGCCATAAGTGCCGGCCGGCTCACCAAAGAAAAAGCATTCCACCGGATGATTGCCGCATGGATGAAGGTGTACCGCATACATCCCGAATGGCAACTGGATATTTACGGAGAGGGTGAAGAAAAGAAAGTTTTATTACATACAATTAAAGCGTTAGGACTGGAAGGAGTAGTGAGAATCCACCCTTTCAGTACCGACCTTGAGCAAGAATTCCTCGACAGCTCCATGTTTCTGCTATCTTCATTATATGAAGGTTTCGGACTGGTACTCATCGAAGCGATGGCCTGCGGACTCCCCTGTATCGCGTTCGATTGTCCATATGGCCCGGGCGAGATAATACATCACAACAAGGATGGGGTGTTACTACCCGATTTTGACAAATTGTCGACAGATGCCCATGAGTTATGGACAATGGCATGGTCTGTCAACAAACTGATTTCGAACCCATCTTTGAGAGAAAAGTTAGGCAACGCGGCAAGAGAAAATGCCAAACGTTTTCTGCCCGACAAGGTGATGACAAAATGGATTGATTTATTTAACCAACTCGCAGCACGATGAAAATAGTATATATACACGAAAGCATCGCCCATAAAGGCGGACTGGAACGGATATTTGTCGACAAGATGAATTATTTGGCAGACCGGTTACAGTATGAAGTATATCTACTCACAGCCTCACAGGGAAATACACCTGTCAGTTTCCCCTTGTCCCCCCGGGTCAGGCATTTCGATTTGGGAGTCCGATTTCATTCGCAATACCAATACCGATATCCCAAACGTCTGTGGGAAGCAAAAAAATTGGATAATCTGCTCAAAGAACGCGCCCAAATGATGATAGACAATATTCATCCTGATTTTATCATCTGCACCACGGCCTGGAAGCCTGAAGTAATCGGCCTGTTGAAAGGAAAGGCAAAGAAGATAATGGAATCGCATTGTGCTAGAGAATATATGGCAATATCGGACAATTTCAGTCGGGGCTGCGTCCGCGATTTGTTTGACCGGTATGCCGCACGCACCAAGTTCTGTGCTGTGCGGAAATATTGTGACGTGTTGGTAACGCTGACCGTAAGCGATGCACGGTCGTGGGCAAAAGGATGCAAGCAGCCGATACGTATCATCCCCAATTTCACATCGTTCGTTTCTTTGGAAGACTGTCCCAACTATAATGTGCCCCGTGCCATAGCCGTGGGGCGGCTCACTTATCAAAAAGGATTTGACCAACTGATTAAAGCCTGGGCGGAGGTCTATAAGATATATCCCGCCTGGAAGCTGGACATCTTTGGCGAAGGAATACTGAAGGACGAGCTGAAAGCACAAATAAAAGCTTATGGACTGGAAAACACGGTGACTATCCGCCCCTTTACGGACAACATAGCGGAAGAATATCTCAAGAGTTCCTTCTTCGTGCTCAGTTCCAATTATGAAGGTTTCGGGCTGGTGCTCATCGAAGCAATGGCGTGCGGATTACCCAGCGTGGCATACAACTGTCCGCATGGACCCGCTGATATCATCTATAACGAAAAAGACGGTATGCTGGTGGAGAAAAATGATTTAAAATGTTTTACCCGGAGTTTGATAAAAATGATCCAATGTAATGAAAACAGAGAGTGGATGGGGCAAAATGCCAAAATCGACATGAAGCGTTATTCGCCGGAGAACATCATGGCAAAATGGGATAACCTATTCAAAAAAATGATATGAAAATTATATATGTATATGACACAATAGCCGTTGTGGGCGGGATAGAACGAATATTTGTCGACAAGATGAATTATCTGGCAGACCACTTACACCACGAGGTATATCTGATTACTTCGTCACAGGGAGAACATCCAATCAGTTTCCCTCTATCACCCAATGTGCAGCATATCGACCTTGATATACGTTATCATGTGTGCTACGGCTATCCGCTGCCCCAACGCATATGGATGAAGTTCAGGCTGCAACAACTAAGCAAAAAGCGTCTAAAAGATACAATAAAAAAAATAGATCCAGATATTATCATTTGTACTACAACCTACATGGTGACTGAGATATGCCGGCTGAAATGTCGCGCCAAAAAGGTCATCGAGTCACATGGGGCGAGAGACTTTATCCACCTTACAGATGATTTCAAGATGGGGTTCTTTAAAGACTTGAGAAATGAATGGAACACACGCAGACGTTTCCGACAGATAGAAAAATGCAGCGATGCTGTGGTGGTAACGCTTACGCAAGCGGATGCTAAAGCATGGAGCAAAGCACCGCATGTGCGCGTTATTCCCAATTTCACAAAATTCATCGTTCCCCAAAGCAGTTCGTGCGAGGTGCACCGCGTAATAGCGATCGGACGCCTCACCTATCAGAAAGGATTTGACAGACTGATTGATGCGTGGACTATCGTCAACAGGCGACATCCCGACTGGAAATTGGATATCTTCGGCGAAGGTATCCGCCGGGAGGCATTGAGCAAACAAATCCGTAACAACGGTTTGGAAAAGTCGGTTACCATTCATCCTTTTACGAAGAATATAGCACAAGAATACCTCAACAGTTCCATCTTTGCCCTAAGTTCCAATTATGAAGGTTTCGTGTTGGTGCTGCTGGAAGCAATGGGCTGCGGACTGCCGTGTGTCGCCTTTGACTGCCCTAACGGACCGGCAGAAACAATCCGAAACGGAGAGGATGGTTTCTTGGTGGAAAATGGTAACATAAAGGAATTTGCCGAAGCTCTGTGCCACTTCATAGAGCATGAAGAGGAACGCAAATCATTTGGCCACCGAGCACGAAAAAACATTGAACGCTACGCACCGGAAGTTATCATGCCGATGTGGGAAAAACTTTTCAACGAACTGAAGGAGAAATGAAAATTGTATATCTATATACGTCCTTGACCACCGTAGGTGGTGCTGACAGAATCGTCATTCAAAAGGCAAATTATCTGGCTGACGTAATGGGGCATGAAGTGTATGTAATCACTGATTCGCAGACAGGAAGGGCAGTCATCTTTCCGCTGTCGCCCAAGGTTAAGCATATTGATCTGGACATCAACTTCGACAGACAATACCGTCACGGCTTGCTGCTCAGAAGTCTTTACTATTTCATGCTCATGTTTGTTTACAGAAAGAAACTCGGCAGATTACTGGAACACATCAAAGCAGACATTGTTATCAGTACATTGGGACGTGATATTGACTTCCTGACTCAACTGAATGACGGAAGTAGAAAAGTGGGAGAAGCCCATACCACCCGAATGAACTTACGCAAAACACAAGACTTGCTGGAAGGCGGATTCGTACATCGTATGATAGGAAAACGAATTAAAAAAAAGATAGATACTGCTGTAAAACAACTAGACGCTTTCGTCGTACTCAATGAACACGAGAAAGAAGAATGGGCAACCGTCAGACCCGCCGTTATCATTCCTAATTCATTGCCATTCTATCCCGCCGTTCCAAGCACATTGTCAGCCTCCAGAGCCATTTGTGTGGGCAGATTGGAATGGGAAAAAGGAATAGACAGGCTGATTGATATCTGGTTGTCGGTGCATAATACACACCCCGATTGGGTATTGGACATTTACGGACAAGGAATGCTTCAAGACGAACTGCAGCAAAAAATTCTAGCTGCAAATGCAGGAACTTATATACACCTCAAAGGAAGCAGTCCCGATATTATGTATGAATATCTCAACTGTTCCCTATTGGTATTGACATCCAGATACGAAGGATTCCCAATGGCACTGCTCGAAGCTATGGCCTGCGGAGTGCCCTGCGTAACATACGATTGCCCTTTCGGACCACGGAGTATGATTACGAATATGAGAAACGGTATTCTTGTCGAAGAAGGAGATAAAAAGGAAATGGTGGATAAAATAAATTATCTGATTGAGAATGAAAAGAACAGAAAAAAAATAGGAACCAATGCGCGAAAATATGTATTACAGTATTCGCAAAAGAATATCATGGATAAATGGAATATCCTTTTTAACAATTGCCTAACCCTCACATCATGAGAATTATTTTTTTATTATATCACGGTTTCTCCGAGAGCAGCGGCATCAGCAAAAAGATTCTATGCCAGATAAAGGCATTGCGCGAGCTGGGACATAGAGTGAACGTCTGCACATATGACATGAATAAAAACCGACACCGGGTGCGCATGATGGATGAAGAGATTATAGAAGATTATGGCACGGGAAAATGGGCAGCCGTCAGGAAAAGGATTTCATACGATGGCATCTACCGCTATGCCGTTGCTCAGGAGGTCAACATGATTTATGTGCGTTCGTTTCACAATGCCAATCCGTTTACGGTCCGCCTGTTCTACCGGTTGCAGAAAGCCGGAATAAAGATTGCAATGGAAATCCCCACCTATCCATACGATTCAGAGTATAAAGGCTTTCCGTTCTTCACCCGATGCGGATTACAAATAGACAGACTCTTCCGCAAGACGTTAGCAAAGCGAGTCAACGGTATTGTCACATTTTCAGACGAAAAAACGATATTCGGCCAACGCACTGTCAGGATATCCAACGGGGTGGATTTCGATACTGTTCCACTCCGAAAGACAATAAACAATAATTCGTCCCCTACTCTCCATTTAATAGGAGTTGCGGAAGTCCACTACTGGCACGGCTACGACCGACTGATACACGGACTAGGAGAGTATTACCGACAATATCACGACAAAGAAATTTATTTCCATATTGTAGGCGGAGTATGGAAATCAGAAATGTATCATTCGCAACATGCTCCGGGTTTTCATGAACTCATTACCCACTATCACATCGAGAAACAAGTCATTTTTCACGGACAGAAAATGGGAAAAGAGTTGGATGAACTATTCGACCTGGCAGACTTTGCCATCGGTAGTCTGGCACGCCACCGCAGCCACATCGATAAAATAAAGACACTCAAAAACAGGGAGTATGCAGCTCGCGGCATACCGTTCATCTATTCGGAAACGGATGAAGATTTTGACCGTATGCCTTACATTCTCAAAGCACCTGCCGATGAAAGTGCCATCGATATCACAAAGATTATCCGGTTCTGCTCAACTCTCGATATTCCACCGAAACAAATAAGAAACTCCATCTACCATCTATCTTGGAAAAATCAAATGGAAAAGGTGATAAAAGAGTTATAAAAATTTTAATATCAAAGATAAAAAACTTACATTTGTCAAACAACATACAAGAAGGGGCAGTATGGATAGAAAACCGGTTATCGTTTATTGTACGCCGTCTCTTTATATTCCCGGAGGAATAGAAAGAGTCTTAACAACAAAGGCTAATTATCTGGCAGATGTGGCGGGATATACAGTCTACATCATTTTGACAGATGGTCAAGATAAATCACCTTATTATCCGTTGTCTTCTCAAATACGGCTCATCCAACTGGGCATTGAGTTTGAAGAGCTATGGGATTTGCCTTTGTACAAAAAAATAATAGTATACCTCCAAAAACAACGCATATATAAATGTAAACTGAGAAATGTCTTGTTCAGCATTAAGCCCGATATTACCGTCTCTTTGATGCGAAGGGAAATAAATTTCATCACTTCCATAAAGGATGGCAGCAAGAAAGTGGGCGAACTGCATATCAATAAAAAGAATTATCGCAACTTTAAAACAGAGACCAACAACTTCTTCAAAAAAATGCTCTCTACTTTTTGGAGTAAACAATTAATTCATAAATTACAAAAGCTCGATCAATTCATTGTTCTTACTCAAGAAGATAAAGAAGATTGGAAAGAAGTAAAAAAAATCAGTGTCATTCCTAATCCTTTACCATTTTACCCGGAAACCTTTTCACAATGTACACAGAAAAATGTCATTGCTGTTGGTCGCTTCTCGCATGAAAAAGGATTTGACTTATTAGCACAAGCTTGGAAAATCGTCTGCCGGAAACATAACGACTGGCATTTGCAATTATACGGAGGAGGAGATAAAACTTCCTTATACAAACTAATATTACAATTAAATATTACCGACAGTTTTCAAATAAACGAAGCGACTACCGACATTTTGAAAAAATATACTGAGAGTTCTATTTGTATACTAAGTTCACGTTTTGAAGGCTTCGGAATGAGTATCGCAGAAGCAATGTCCTGCGGAATTCCTGTAGTTTCTTTTAACTGTCCGTGTGGACCTCGCTATATTATTCGAGATGGAGAAGATGGTATCTTAGTAGAAAACGGGAATGTGGAGCAATTGGCGGATAAAATATGCTATTTAATTGAAAATGAACACAGAAGAAAAGAAATGGGACGCAAAGCGCATATCAATATAAAAAGATTTGAAACAGAGCAGATTATGTCTCAATGGATAAAGCTGTTTGAAGAATTATTAAGAATATAGAGAGTCATGAAATGGTATACCGATTATTTATCCGCATATGAAAAGCCATACAGTGAGTTGCCTCCCCCACTCACCAACAGAGTCAAAAAAAGAATCAGAGAGTTGAAACATCCCAATCCTTTGGTTTCAGTGGTGGCTATCGCTCATAATGAAGGAAACAGAATTTTCTCTTGCCTATGGTCGATATGCGAAAACAACTGTCACTTTCCCATAGAAATCATAGTCGTCAACAACCATTCTACAGATAATACGGAAAGTATATTGAAAAAACTAGGTGTGACTTATTATAATGAAGAACAGAAAGGACCCGGATTTGCCCGACAATGCGGACTGAATCATGCCAAAGGAAAATATTGTGTTTGCATTGATTCGGACACGATGTATCCTCCTCTCTATATCACAACAATGACAAAAGCATTGCAACAAAAAGGAGTCATGGCAGCGTATGCCCTTTGGAGTTTCCTTCCCGACAAACATTATTCACAAACAGGACTTTTTTTCTATGAAAAACTGCGTGATGTTTATTTCAACATACAGCATCTACGAAGACCTGAACTCAATGTACGAGGAATGGTCTTTGCTTTTCAAACAGACACGGCACACAAAGTAGGTTTCAGAACCGACATCATTCGTGGCGAGGATGGTTCGCTGGCATTGGGACTGAAAAAATACGGAAAAATAAAATTTGTCAGAAGCCGTAAGGCACGTGCTGTCACAGGCTATGGCACTATCTCTGCCGATGGTTCACTTTTCAACAGCTTTTGGAAGAGGACGGTCAAAGGAATTAACAATTTTACCTCTTTGTTTCATTACAAAGAAAAATATGAAGACGAGGATTCAAACTTGATAAAATAATCAATACATGAAAATAGCAATAGAAGCTCAAAGAATATTTAGGAAAGAAAAGCACGGCATGGACTATGTAGCCCTTGAAACCATAAGAGAAATACAGAAAATCGACCGCCAAAATGAATATTTCATCTTGGTGAGTCCGGGAGAAGACAGGTGTCTGCAGGAGTCGGACAATATGCATATCGTACAGATAGATTACCCATCTTACCCTTTGTGGGAGCAAATCGGACTGCCGTCAACCCTGAAAAAGATACAGCCTGACTTGTTGCATTGCACCGGCAATACAGCTCCCTTGTGGTGTCATACCCCACTGATACTAACCCTGCATGATATTATTTTTCTTGAGCCGAAGCAAGGTAAGAACCAATCTGTATATCAGAAATTAGGACGATGTTACAGAAGGTTCGTAGTTCCCCGAATATTGAATAAATGTAGAAAGATCATTACTGTATCTAATTTTGAGAGGGAGCATATCTGCAAATTCCTACATTGGGAACCGAAAAAGATAACCACTGTGTATAATGGCTATTCTTCGCATTTCAGGCCCATCACGGAATATCAAGCCGTGACACAAAAATACATCGGAACGGAACATTATTTTTTCTTTCTCGGCAATACCGACCCCAAAAAGAATACAGCAAGAATACTACAAGCCTATCGGCACTATCTGAACACTTCGTCTCACCCCCTACCGCTTCTCATCGCTGATTTAAAAGAAGAAGTTATCAATAATTACTTACGTACATACGGTCTGACGGATATCAAATCCATGCTTTATTACCCGGGTTATATCCCTAACAAGGATTTGCCTGCCTTGTATAGCGGGGCTACTGCATTCATTTATACTTCGTTACGCGAAAGTTTCGGTATCCCTATCTTGGAAGCCATGGCATGTGGTACACCTGTTATCACCTCACAAACCTCTGCTATGCCCGAAATTGCCGGAAAGGATGCTATCTCGGTAAATCCTTACAATCCAGAAGAAATAGTTCAGGCTATGGTACGGCTGGAAGAAGACCCCGAATACCATCATTCACTGTCACAATATGGTTTGAGAAGGGTACAGCAGTTTTCTTGGAAAAAAACTGCGCTTAAAACATTAGAATTATATAATGAAATAATACAACAATGAATACACTTGAAATCATATTCTTTATTCTTCTGTCCATCGTTTTCTATACTTATATAGGATACGGAATCATACTTTGGATATTAGTCAGAATAAAACGGATTTTTATAAAAGAAAAGAGTTATCATACGATGGAAGAACTTCCCGAAGTAACTCTCTTCATCACAGCCTACAATGAAGAACAGGTGGTAGAGAAGAAAATGCAAAATTGCCGCGAACTGGATTATCCCAAAGAGAAGTTCCAAATAGTATGGGTGACGGACGGAAGTTGTGATGCCACCAATAAAAAACTGAAAGCATATCCCGATGCAACTGTGTACTATTCTGCCGAACGGAAAGGAAAAACTGCAGCCATGAACCGCGGAATAAAATTTATCACTACTCCGATTGTGATTTTTACGGATGCCAATACTTCTATTAACTCCCAATCGATCCGCGAAATGGTACGTTACTTCAATAACCCGAAGGTGGGATGTGTGGCGGGAGAAAAGCGCATCAATATGCACACCAAGGATGAAGCAGCAGTGGGAGGTGAAGGAATGTACTGGAAATATGAATCTTTTCTGAAAAAATTAGACTCACAACTCCATTCTGCCGTAGGCGCAGCAGGAGAATTATTCGCCATTCGCACTTCCTTATACGAACAAATGCCCAATGATACGCTATTGGATGACTTTATCCTTTCCTTAAAAATCGCCATGAAAAAATATATTATTGCATATTGTAACAAAGCATACGCCATGGAAAACGGTTCGGCAAACATGAAAGAGGAAGAAAAAAGAAAAGTACGCATTGCAGCAGGAGGAATTCAAGCCATTTATCGGTTACGAAAGCTACTCAATCCATTCCGTTATGGAATACTCAGCTTTCAATATGTATCTCATCGCGTACTAAGATGGTCCATCACACCAATTGCCTTATTTTTGCTCGTACCTCTGAATGCATTATTAATCATTTACAATGAGCATTCCCGCTTCTATATCATACTCTTGGTGCTGCAATTATTATTTTATGCAGGAGGGAGCTATGGATATTATTTATCCACAAAATCAGTAAAAAACAAATTGCTCTATATTCCTTATTACTTTCTGTTCATGAATATAAATGTCATTAAAGGCTTTTTCTATTTCATAAGAAAAAACAAAAATGACGGTACTTGGGAAAAGGTACGCAGAGCCGTATGATTACCCCAAATATGAATGTATCATTTCGCGAAGTTTGGCTGCCATAACAGGCTTTGCCATATAGTTATTACATCCGGCAAGATATGCCTTTTCACGGTCACTGTCGTATGCATTAGCAGTAAGAGCTATAATAACAATCTCTTCATTGAATGTACGAATCACTTTAGTAGCTTCCAAACCATCCATTACGGGCATCTTTATATCCATAAGTATCAGGTCCGGATGCTCTGCACGACATATTTCAACAGCCTCTGCACCGTTAAAAGCACGGAGTATTTCATAATCCCTCCGCAAGATAATAGACAGTAAAAGGAAATTACTTTCCGTATCTTCTGCAACTAATATTTTTTTCATCTCACTATTTTGCTTGTTTCTCCATGCAAAATTACGATATAAAATGATATAAGCAATATTTTTTTTGTATATTTGCTGAGATTAATAAAAACATTACGACTTAATATTAAGTTGAGTACCGTAAGATTGATATGAAGGCTTCTAACAAAATATTACACGAAAAACAGTATGCCGAAAGAATCCTAGAGATTACCGGCGATACAATGTTCTTTGTATACAAAGACGGGACCTGTCTTGACTTTAAGCCTAACCGACCGGACTTCTATATCAAAGAGGAAGAAGTGGTAGGCAAAAATATTTTTTCATATTTCCCTTTGGAGACAGCTCGGAAAATGCACAAGGAATTTAAAAAAGTCATTGATGGAAAGGTGTTGTCCTCGGCAGAAAACTATAAGCTCATTCTGGGAGAAGAAGTGAAATATTATAAATGCATTATTTCGAAATTTAATGAAGACCATCTGATATTTCAATATCGAGACATTACGGGGCGCAGTGTAGTAAGGCTGAAACTGGAAAAGAAAATAAATGACTTACGTGAAGTTGAAAAAGCAGCCCATATCGGCCTGTGGACTTTTGACTCACTCACCCGAATTTTCACTTACTCAGGCTATACCCAGGTGTTTTGTGATAATGAAGAAGAAAAAACAATTACTTTTGATGAATATATCACCTATATCCATCCCGAAGATAAGACAAGAGTTGAAAATTGGATAGAGAATTATTTGCATGGAAAAGAAAGTCAAGATACCATTTCATATAAATTGCTGATAAATGGCAAGATTGTAGACATGCGACTGAAAATCTATAATCGGGAAGTATATACCAACCGTATTTTGCTGGAAGGATATATACAGAATACATCGGAAATAGTATGGAAAGCTGAGCGTTCCAATCAACTAAAATCAGCGTTTCTTGCCAATATGAGTCATGAAATACGTACCCCGCTGAATGCCATTTTAGGATTTTCACGTATTATTGCCGAGACAGACAACTCCGAAGAAAGATTACAATATTATGATATTGTAGAGAAGAACAATATGCGCTTGCAAGAGCTGATTAACGAAATTCTGGACTTATCAAAGATAGAATCCGGAATGATGGAGTTCAACTATGCACCTGTCAATCTCTATAAATTATGCGATGATGTTAAAAACACTTATCGCTTCCGTTGTCAAAGCGGAGTAGATTTGATTTTCGAACAGTCAGACCGTTCTCTTTACATATCTACCGATAGAAACCGGCTCTTCCAGATATTCTCCAACTTAATAGGCAATGCCACTAAATTTACTCAAAAAGGACATATCAGTTTTGGATATAAAAAGGTGGACAACCAGATTATTTTTCATGTGACCGACACCGGCACCGGTATTCCGGCCGAAAAGCTTCCCAAGATATTCGACCGCTTTATGATGGCCAATGACAATGTTGCCGGTACAGGACTGGGACTTTCCATCAGCAAAATAATTGCCGAGAAGCTAGGAGGAAAAATTTGGGTAAACTCCAAACCGGGGAAAGGGACGACATTTACATTCACCATCCCCTATATATCTGTCAACGGCGAAGTAAAAAGAGAAAGTCATACTTTCACACGCTACACAAACAACAAAGAATCTACACATAAAGAGATTGTCATACTAGTAGCTGAAGACAACCAAAGTAATTATGACTTAATAGAAGCCATGATTGGTAAGACCTATAAGCTGGTACATGCCCTTGACGGTATGGAGGCCATCCAATTGTATGAAAAATATAGCCCCAACCTTATTCTCATGGACATAAAAATGCCTAACCTCGACGGTCTGGACGCCACACGCATCATCAGAGAAGTATCCCCCAAGATACCTGTTATTGCTGTTAGCGCCTACGCTTACGAAAAAGATAAAGCAGCCGCAATAGAAAGTGGATGCAATGAGTTTTTGACCAAACCCATATCTCCTGATTTATTAAAAGATACAATTAATAAATATTTAAAAAACACATAAATTATGGGAAGACTAGCCGTATACAAATTTGCATACCTTTTATCCATCATATTCACTCTTCTGATATTAGGATTATCCGTTTTCGCTTATTTTGCAGGAAGAATAGACCCAGAAAGCAATATGTTTGCAGCCTATATTGCATTTGGAAAGCCTATCTTAGTCATTATCAATATCTTGTTATTTTTTTATTGGCTTGTCAGATTCAGGTATTGGGTATGGATTCCGCTACTTGGTTTATTGATAAATTACGGATATATTACTTCCATGTATCAAGTTTACAATTCGACCAAATATGCCAATGATACCCAACTGAAAATCGTGACTTATAATGTACATTCATTCGGAGGAGAAATCACCGGTTTCTCGGCTAAAGAATTTGCTGACATCCTGAACAAAGAAGGAGTAGACGTACTATGCTTTCAAGAGTACAGGGGCAACGGAGATTTCACCACCAAAGACTTATATAATACTTATTCCAAAAACTTTCCTTACTCATATCTCCCGGAAGGACGCGCGCAAGCTATTTATAGCCGCTACCCCATCAAACAGTCTCAGATTATTGAGTTTCCGAACACTAACAACGGAGCTATTTGGACAGATATAGATGTTAAAGGAATGACTATCAGGGTAATCAACGTGCATATGCAGACCACTAACCTTGACCGAATGCGTTCGAAAGCCGCACAAGCCAGAGAAGTAGGAGATGAAGAAAAAGAAAATCAAATTTATACACAGTTCACAGATAATATGGAAGCCAATATCATTCAACGCGCAAAACAAGCCAAAGATATCGCTTCATTGGTAAATGCCACCGAGACTCCAGTTATCTTATGCGGTGATTTCAATGATACTCCGGGAACATTTACTTACGAAACACTGAAAGGGAATCTGCAAGATGGTTTTCTTTCTGCCGGAGAAGGATATGGAGCTACTTATCGCGGGCTGCACAATCTGCTCAGAATCGATTACCTGTTCCACTCCCCTTCTTTATTGGCCCTCAAATATGGTACTATGTCATACGATATGAGCGACCATAACCCCGTTTATTTGGAAGTAGGACTCTAGTAAAAGACGACCTTCTTATAACTCATAATGCACCCCTCTATTTTAACCCTATATTGTGATAAATCAAAGCTAAAATAAAGGGATGCTCTTTTTTAAAGTTTTTTATCTATAAGATACTCGGCTTCTATCTTACGACCACTGTCATTCCTTCAACGGAACCGAAAAATAAAAGGTAGAACCTTTCCCCTCCTCCGATTCAAACCAAAGACGCCCTCCATTCTTAACGGCAAAATCAAGGCACAACAACAGCCCCAAACCGGAACCCTCCTCATTATTCGTGCCATATTTACTAAAGTGAGTCTCCGTATTCAACAACTTCCGCTGGTCCTCTTCACTCATCCCCTTTCCGCTATCCCTGACACTGACCACCACACTGTCGTCTACTATCCGGGCACCGACCACGATTTCAGAATCATTATAACTAAACTTAATCGCATTGCTCAATAAATTACGCATAATGGTCTTCATCATATCGATATCAGCATGAACCTCTATCTTATCATCTCCCAGATAACGCAATTTGATATTCTTTATGCCTGCCACCAGATTAAAAATCTCAATGACTGACGCAATATTCTCAACAATATTGAAATCCTGATACACCACATTCAATTTACCAATCTGACTTTTTGTCCACTTCAAAAGGTTATCCAACAAAGCAAACACATCCTCGGTACTTTGGTTGGCCATGCTCAACATCTGATACATTTCTTCTCCAATCTGAGAAGGAGGCAAACTCAGTATCAACATATTGAGTACCATTTTAATGGAACCCATAGGAGAACGCAGATCATGAGCAATCACAGAATAAAGCTTGTCTCGCCCCATGATTGTTTTGCGCAATTCTTCCGTTTGACGCAGAATAATTCTTTTTGCCGCCACCAGCGAAATCTGGTGAGTAACACGAATCACCAATTCTTCCTTATTGAAAGGCTTTGAAATAAAATCGTTCGCTCCCACCTTGAACCCTTTCACGATATCGGAAGTCGTGTTCAAAGCAGTCAGAAAAATAATAGGTATATTCTGAGTCACAGGATTCGCTTTCAGTTTCTCTGACACCTCAAAGCCATTCATTTCCGGCATCATAACATCTAACAGAATCAGATCCGGCTGCTTTTCGGCTGCCTGCACCAACGCGTCCTTACCATTATTTGCAGTAACGACCTTAAACTTCTCGTTTGTAAGCAATACCTTTAATAGCAACACATTAGAAACCACATCATCCACTACCAAGATGGTGTATTCCGAATGATCTATCACTACATTAACATCTGCTGTCATATTCGCCACTATTTAGAGAGAATTTGTTTAAAATAATTAATTACTTCTATCAACCCTTCCTCCAACCGTACAGTTGGTTTCCAGTCCAATTTTTCCTTTGCCAACGTAATATCAGGCCGACGCTGACGCGGATCGTCATAAGGAAGAGGTTGATAAACTATTTTTGACTTTGAGGCCGTCAGTTTCAACACCAATTGTGCCAGTTCCAACATAGAAAACTCACGCGGATTTCCAATATTCACCGGTCCCGTAAAGTCATCCCCCGTGGCCATCATACGCACCATTGCCTCAATCAAATCATCCACATATTGAAAGCTGCGGGTCTGCTTTCCGTCACCATAAATCGTGATATCTTTATTCTGCAAGGCTTGCACTACGAAGTTAGAAATAACACGCCCATCATCGGGCAACATATGGGGACCATATGTATTGAATATTCGCACTATTTTTATCTTCACCCGGTGCTGGCGATAATAATCCATACACAATGTTTCGGCACACCTTTTCCCTTCATCATAACAAGAACGGTAACCGATAGGATTCACATTACCCCAGTCAGACTCCTGCTGCGGATGAGAAATCGGATCACCATACACTTCGCTTGTCGATGCCTGAAGCATACGTGCATTGTTTTTCTTTGCCAGTCCTAACATATTAAAAGTTCCGAAAACAGCAGTCTTTGCTGTTTTTATCGCATCATATTGATAATGAATGGGGGAAGCAGGGCATGCTAAATTATATATCTCATCCACATCCGCACAATACGGATTCACCACATCATGTTCCACCAACTCAAAACACGGATGTCCTATCAGATGCTTTATATTATCTTTGCTTCCGGTAAAAAAGTTATCAAGACAGATAACCCGGTTACCCTCGTTTATCAGACGCGTACAAAGATGCGAACCTATAAAGCCCGCACCGCCACTTACCAGGGCTTTCTTCATCCTTCTATCATTTATATTATATTTTCTTTCGTAAAGCAAAAATAAGCGATTAGTTCCATTCCTGCAAACTTTAAATACAATATTATTACTTATATTTGCAGGCATGATAGTTAATCCGACCAATAAATGAAAAAATATCCAACCATTATGAGCATAGCCGGCTCCGATTGCAGCGGAGGCGCCGGCATCCAGGCCGATCTGAAAACCATCTCGGCATTGGGCGCTTATGCAGCCACCGCCATCACCGCTATCACAGTTCAAAATACCACCGGCGTACGTGCCATCCACCCTGTACCCCCTGTTTTTGTACGCGGACAGATAGAAGCCGTCATGGACGACATACGTCCCGATGCCATAAAAATAGGAATGATAAATGACATTGAGATTGTAAAGGTTATCTCTGCCTGCCTGCACAAGTACCGACCCGCGTATGTGATTTTCGATCCCGTCATGGTATCTACCAGTGGGCACAAGCTGATAGAAGATGACGCCATTGCAGCCCTTACCGACGACTTAATGCCCCTCACCTCCCTCATCACACCCAATCTGAGGGAAGCAGAAGTGTTGACAGGCCATCCTATTAATAATGTAGAAGAGATGAAATCGGCTGCCCTCGAGCTATTGAAATTCGGTTGCAAAGCCGTCCTCCTGAAAGGCGGTCACCTGGAAGGCGGACTAATGTGCGATGTGCTGCAGATAGCCGGAGAAAGTACTCCTCACCTGTTCACCTCCACCAAAATAGAGAGTCCGAACACCCACGGAACCGGTTGTACCCTCTCTTCCGCCATCGCCACATTCCTAGCTTTGGGTTATGTGATGCCGCAAGCAGTGGAACGTGCCAAGCGCTACGTCACCCATGGCATAGAGGCAGGGAAAGATATCCGCATCGGTGAAGGACACGGCCCTTTAAACCACTTTTATCATCCTGTCCCTATGAATATTAAGGAAGAATAGCACCTAGTTTCCAAAGAAATAATTACCTTTGCAACGTTTTTAAACCAAAATAGGAAAAATATGAAAGCATTTGTATTCCCCGGACAGGGAGCACAGTTTGTAGGTATGGGTAAAGACCTGTACGAAAACTCGGCTTTGGCCAAAGAATTATTTGAAAAAGCGAATGACATTTTAGGATACCGCATCACAGACATCATGTTTGAAGGTACAGACGAAGACCTTCGCCAAACCAAGGTCACTCAGCCTGCCGTGTTCCTTCACTCGGTTATTTCAGCCCTCTGCATGGGTGATGATTTCAAACCTGAAATGACAGCCGGACACTCACTGGGTGAGTTCTCTGCCTTGGTTGCCGCCGGAGCCTTGTCGTTCGAAGACGGATTGAAGCTGGTATATGCACGCGCCATGGCTATGCAGAAAGCCTGCGAAGCACAACCTTCGACAATGGCTGCCATCATCGCATTACCTGATGAAAAAGTAGAAGAAATATGCGAAGCCATCTCTAAAGAAGGCGAAGTGGTGGTTGCCGCCAATTACAACTGCCCGGGACAAATCGTTATCTCCGGTTCCATCGAAGGCATCAATAAAGCTTGCGAACAACTGAAAGCTGCCGGTGCAAAACGCGCTCTGCCTCTGAAAGTGGGTGGTGCTTTCCACTCTCCGCTGATGAATCCGGCCAAAATAGAACTAGAAACCGCCATCAACGCAACTGAAATTCATACACCAAAATGTCCTGTTTATCAGAACGTAGACGCTTTACCTCACACCGATCCTGCTGAAATCAAGGCTAACCTGGTAGCTCAGCTGACCGCTTCTGTTCGCTGGACTCAGACAGTGAAGAACATGATTGCCGATGGAGCCGACGAGTTTACAGAATGCGGACCGGGTGCTGTATTGCAAGGCTTGATTAAGAAAATAGACAAAGACGCAAACGCTCACGGAATAGCATAAATAAATATACACCGTCATTCTTCCTCAAAAGCTCAAGAGAATTTTTCCAAGCAATGGAGACATCTTCGGAGAGGAACGACGGTGTATTTTTATCCCATCTTTTTTCCATATCTCGTTAAAAATGATTATGTTTGCCCATGTAACAAACGAGATAAATTAATGAATACATTCAAATACAACATAGGGTATGCCCTGAGCGGAGGATTCATCAAAGGATTTGCCCACTTAGGAATCATGCAGGCACTACACGAACACGGCATAACACCGAACATACTTTCCGGAGTAAGTGCCGGTGCACTGGCTGCCGTATTCTATGCTGATGGCAGAGAACCCTATCACATCATTGAACTCTTTGAACACCATTCATTTACCGAACTCACAACCTTTTCCATTAATAAACAAGGATTGCTGAAGCTTGACAGTTTCATTGATTTCCTGGAAAGTAACCTGCGAACCAAACTGATAGAAGAACTTCCCATCCCCACTATTATCTCGGCCACCGATTTGGACCACGGAAAAACAGTTTCTTTCCGCAAGGGGAAAATTGCTGAACGGGTAGCTGCCTCATGTTGCATGCCGGTACTGTTTGCACCACAGAAAATCAATAATACTTATTACGTAGATGGAGGACTATTAATGAACCTCCCGGTAACTCCCATCCGCGAAATGTGTGAAAAAGTGATTGCATTCAACGTCAGTCCATTGGTGGCAGACGAATATAAAAAGAACGTGGTAACAATTGCTTTAAGGGCCTATCATTTTATTTTTCAAGCGAACACTCTGTCACAAAAGCCTCTGAGTGATTTGTTGATTGAACCCTACGGACTGGAAGGATACAGCAACCGAGAGCTGGAAAAAGCCGAAGAAATTTTTGAACAAGGATACAATACGGCGAATGAAATTCTAGACCATTTGTTACGAGAGAAAGGAACTATTTGGAAATAAATAAAAAATAATATAATGAAAACACAAGAAAAAATTATCATCTACCAGGTGTTTACCCGTTTGTTCGGAAACGGAAACCCTCGTTGCAAAACCAATGGCTCTTTGGACGAGAACGGCTGCGGAAAAATGGCTGACTTTACGGCCAAGGCTTTGGGAGAAATCAAGCGTCTGGGTGCCACACACATTTGGTATACAGGTATCATCGAACACGCCACCCAAACCAATTACAGTCGCTACGGCATACGCCCGGACCACCCTGCCGTAGTCAAAGGAAAAGCCGGCTCACCATACGCCATCAAGGATTATTATGATGTAGACCCCGATTTGGCAACCAGCATCCCCGACCGGATGAAAGAATTTGAGAACTTGGTAAAACGTTCACACAAGGCAGAACTAAAAGTAATCATTGATTTTGTTCCCAACCACGTTGCCCGCCAATATGGTTCAGACACCAAACCGGCAGGAGTGGCTGATTTGGGCGAACAAGATGATGTAAACCTAGCATTCAGCCCGAATAATAACTTTTATTACATTCCCGGCACAAAACTGGAAGGCAATATCGATCTTCACCGCGGTGCCGCCGAACCCTACATAGAATTTCCTGCCAAAGCCACCGGCAATGACCGTTTTGACGCATGGCCCGGCATCAATGATTGGTATGAGACAGTGAAGTTGAACTATGGCGTGGATTACATGAACGGACGAAGCACCCATTTCGACCCCATTCCCGACACTTGGAACAAAATGCTCGACATATTGTTATTTTGGGCATCAAAAGGCATCGACGGATTCCGGTGCGATATGGCAGAAATGGTTCCTGTCGAATTTTGGGGATGGGTCATTCCACAGGTCAAAGCGCAATACCCCAACCTGATATTCATTGCCGAGGTTTATAATCCGGCAGAATACCGCAACTATCTTTTCAATGGAAAATTCGACTATTTATATGATAAGGTAGGCTTGTATGATACGCTGAGAGCCATCACTTCGGGTTGGGAATCGGCTACCTCCATTCCCAGTCGCTGGCAAAGCCTGAGTGGAATAGAACATCGTATGCTCAACTTCCTTGAGAACCACGATGAACAACGCATTGCTTCCGATTTCTTTGCCGGAAACGGTGCTCGCGCTATCCCTGCCATGATTGTTTCTGCTTGTATGAATGACAATCCGGTCATGATTTATTTCGGACAGGAAATAGGCGAACAGGGAATGGATACGGAAGGATTCAGCGGACGAGATGGACGTACGACCATCTTCGATTATTGGAGCGTGGACAGTATCCGCCGTTGGCGCAATAACGGCAAATTCGATGATAAGCTGCTGACCGAAGAAGAGAAGAAACTACGTACTTTCTATTCCAGACTATTAAATTTATGCAACACGGAGAAGGCGATACGCGAAGGAGTATTCTTTGATTTAACATACGCTAACCTGGCAGGATGGGTATTCAACGAACATAAGCAGTATGCTTTCATGCGTAAGCTGGATGATGAGTTGCTGCTGATAATGGTCAACTTTGACAGCATTCCGGTGCGGGCAGCAGTCAACATTCCGCAACATGCTTTTGATTTCTTGGGAATACCTTATAACTTAGAATATAATGCAGTGGAATTGCTGACAGGAAATACAGAGAAATTGGTATTGTCACCCGACAAGACGACGCCTGTTTTATTGGATGCCATGAATGGAAAGATTCTGAAGTTCAAGCTGTAAACACGAAACAGACAATGAATAGCAGAGAAATGTCAAAACTAAACCGATCTATCGAAAGGGGTGTGTCAAAACGTGGATAATGCTGTCGTTTAGTTCGTAGGGGCAAGGTCCGCTCGCCCGAAAACAGTTTGCTTTGTGTCTTCGGGCAGGCAAGCCCTGCCCCTACTGACAAAATAACAATATTATCATTACCCCTACAGTCGCAAGAAATATTTTTCGCCCGGATGCAGATAGAATAATAGAGCGTCTCATGCCGGCACACTCTCTCTGCTGCATTATCTTATCGTTTCACCAAACCGATTTTTGCGTTCAGCTTAAAATAATAGACTCCATTTTCGCGCTCCAAATAACCATATTTATCTTTTTCGGTAGAACCTTTCTCAAAACGAGAGTTATTGAACAGAAAATCGGCAAAGGTCTGACGGTCTGCCTTTTGATAACACAATATTTCACCACTGCCGTCCACCAGTAAGAAGCCGGATACAGCCGAATCAACTCCGGTAAAGAGCTTTGCCGGACGCATTCCCAAGGCAAGTGCCAGCAGGAATTGCTTCATCTTATATTCGTAATAATGATGCTTGGTAATCAATTCCTCTTTAATCTTCAACGGATTGACTTGCTTCATCACCTCCGTCAGCTCGCTCACTCTGGTGATGCCGTCCAGATGCATGATGCGCAGCATTTCACCCAACATGCGGGGAAAATGCAGGTCTATCATACTCAAATTGCTACGGAACACTTTGTCGGCCACATCGCTATACTTCAAGACACCTCCCAGACGTTCTATCATCAACATACGTCCCGCCACATCGTCTTCCTCGCCAAATGCATTGATTTTATTGACTGTGGGAGTGGCAAACTTGATGCCGGTCTGCTCAAACTTCAGGTTAGCAGTTCGTCCACCGTCCAGTAAAGGAAACATGGAGCTGAGACGAGAACGGACACAGAAACCCGTCAAAGGCGCATCCGCACTGTAAAAAGCAACATAAAAATCGGTACGGTCATCCGTTTTTGCTTCCAAATCAAAGATAGCCACCTCATCCAAAAACTCCTCCACCCCATCAGGTGACATAACATCATTTTCACGACTCGCTTTCACAGCCGATAAAATCAGTTCCGCCACAGCAGAAAAGTCCTCGCGTGCCACCAGCTTATCAATTTTTTCTCCACAGATATGTATATTTTCCTCACTTTCAATAATATATCGGCGGGTTCCGTCGTGTTCCTCCCGCTGAATCATGGCAACGGGCAATCGTTGCGCCTCATTCTTCTTCACTTCAGGAGTTCCCGCATATACATAACCATCCGCCAGCAAGCGGAAAAAGGCGTAAAGTTCGCCCCACTCTCTCTTTGTTGCTTCAAATGCCATATCGATTACTGTTTAATGGGTGCAAAGATAAGTAAAAGAAGTATTAAAAGATGCCTTTTTAAGAAAAGCAAATCTTAAACAATGTTATGCAACATGTTTTTTAGCTTCAATTATTTGCTATTATCCCAAAAGTCCGTACCTTTGCAATGTGTTTTTCATAGTATTAGATTTAAGGTTAACAAAGGTTGGAGCAAGGCGTTGCTCCTTTTTTTATTTTCAGACGTTTACTTCCTCCACAAAAAAATCAAAGAGTTCCGGGACATATTTTTACGCTGCTTCAAAATACCTATTCACCACTATCATCTTCAAAAGCCAGCTTTGCAATCTTAACTTTTCTCACATTCGTTTGCTTTCTTCATAGAATGATCCTATATTTGTCATACACATATTCTTTCTAAAAATGCAATACCATGAGACACCTCCAAAGTAAAAAGCAAACCGCATGGAAAAAAAGCCGAACCTTCGGTGACCTCAAAGGAGGACGGATGCGGGTAAAACTGAAAGACAATATTTTGAGAAAGTTACATTCATTACAGTGCCCCTCCCCATTGGACGAATGTCCTATTTACATGCAAGAAAATCCATCCAAAGATTTTTATTTCCCAATAACGGTAGACGATATAAAAAGCGTGCTAGAACAGCTACCCACCGAAGACGTCGCTCCTTTGACACATATATGGCTAAGAAAAAAAAATCCATATAATAATCATGACCAAAGAGAGTTTATAGTTGGCAGCGGAGTCTATGTTATTATATTGTACCCCTTCTCTAAAAACAACAAGTTGATGATAGGTAAAAAGAAACCAACAAATCGACAATTAACATGGTATAAAGGCTAGGCTATGCATCAACTCCTCAAAAGGAACACGAAGATTGGTTCTTCGAATTTACAAAGGAAAGTGCAAGAAAGTATTATTTGGAACGATTGCTGATGTATGAAATAGGCCGTTGTGCCAATATATATATCATATGTAGCAAAACCAATCGCCAAAAAGCCAAAAACAGTGCTGAAGAATATGCTTATAACATGAAAATCAATGTTTAAAGCAAAGCAGAAAACTGCAATCATTTCTAAAAAGACAAACAGCGACAATGAGAAGTGGATAAGCACCTTAAATTCATATTCAAGAATGTCACGAACCTTGATATATTTGAATAGAGTCATATTCCATATTTAATAACAGAGCAATTAAGCAATGCGTAATATAGATACAACAGAGGATAACATACCCTCTAATCAAATTTTCGAGAAAGTACCATCAACAGCCGCTATCGCATACTATATGGTATCAACCAAATATGCGGATCTGGAAATTACTACCGAATGGTTCGAATGGGCATCCGAGCTTTTGAAAGCAGGCTATATTAACGCACACATCATTGCTTTGAGTCATAAAAAGACAGATGATCAAATAAAATCAATTGGACTTATCAATGTCATCTTTGATGAACTAAATATCGACTTGGATGATACTTTCACAATCTATAAATACTATGGCATCTATATCTTAAAGCAGGGATTGACACTCAATAAAGAGGTATATGAAATATTATCTCAACTCAATCAGCTGTTTCTGAATACTTATTATTATTTATTATATGATTTCCATGTACTCTATGTGGCCTACACAGAGCTGAGAGAAGAAGGAGAACAATCTCTGTGGAAAGGCATGGATCTAAAAAATAAGGAAGAGTATGTAAGAGCATATTTTGATGAATGGCTTAAAAAGCCGGATAGCAAAATCTACAATAAATGGGAACAAAAATCTTCATTTCGAAAAAGGCTGGAACAAATATGTCGTAACAAATATGCTTCTATTGTCTATTTCATTTTTATCATTGTTTTCTTTATCGGCTTTTACTGGATGATATATAAACTTTTCTCGAATAGCATTATATCCATTCTCATCGTAGCATCTTTCACCTGTGTTTTAGTAATAAATGCTATATTTGAAATAATAAAAGTTAGAAATAAAGTAAAGAACAACAAATCATGATTACCGAACGACAACCGGAACACAACGACCCCAATAAGCAAAAGCATCCGCCTATGTATACAAGTGAGACCGAAGCAACCCTAAACGACTTACTACAAAAAGTCCCTATGACTGCTGAAATTCTGTTCTATAAACAGCAAAATTCCAACATAAACATTCAATGGATAAACTGGGCAATCGAAATGCTTCAGGCAGGATACGAAACCGAAAACCTAATTATATTGGCAGGAGAAGATATTCATTGTAATCCATTTGAATTCACTGCCCTAACAAATAAAATATTTGAAGAGCTACACCTAAACAAGATTAATATCACTGACCGGGTTTTCATAATATATAGCACCTACCTTATAAAACAGGCTGTTCAATCACCAAATAAAGAAAAGATCTCGGAAGTATTGTTCAAGTTGGAACAACTATACATAGACACTGAATACAATAGTATCTTATGCGACTTTTATCTGTTATCAAATGCCATAGGAGAACTAAAAAGCTACGGTACCCAATGGTATTGGAATGATGTAGCTTTAACAAAAGAAGATTGGTATAAATACACACTAAATTACCTTAAACAATGGATTAATACTCCTATTCAAGAACACGAAACAGGCAAAAGCCATGATCTTAATGAAAATATGCCTATTTCAAATCCATCCAAGAAGAATATGCTGGAAAAACTTATTTCGTATTTCTACAAAAAACTAAAATAATATGGAAGAGTCAGTTAAACCCGACAAGCATAACAAACAGAAATGCCCTCTTATGATGTATACAAGTGAGTTTAACAGAAAAATGAAATCAAATATGTACTTTTGTCCTTATATTTAAAAATAAAAACTTATCTATTATGGAAATAAATCAAGCAGCCCCCAAGTTTCAGGATGTGTCAATCGCGCCTATGCATACAGCAGAGCATTTATTAAATGCCACTATGGTAAAAACCTTTGGT
>OGHS01000037.1_pt1 | contig 88054 bp, 80 predicted proteins | sample 1571611 | NCBI WGS metagenome assembly OGHS01 (sample SAMEA2581944, study PRJEB24529) | metagenome | biome: Human gut stool | place: China | collected 2011 | reverse complement strand
GATTTGAACCAACGACCTTCGGGTTATGAGCCCGACGAGCTACCAGACTGCTCCATCCCGCGATAAATTCTTCTATACCCCATTATTAAACGCTAAAAACTAAAAATCAAGTACCATGATTTTTTATTTAAAAATGAACCTTCCCTACAATTATTATCAGGGAAATTGTAAGTACGGTAAAATACAAGATTTTATATTAGAATTGTTTTATGGAAAAAGTTAAAATAAAAACATTAAATCTTAATAATCTTATAGACGCCTGCTTTGATGTTTATCAGGAAATAGGTTTTCAAATAGGAGAACCGCGTACAATTTTGTTAAGGAAAATTATTTCACATTTAGAATGTATAAATGTATTATTAGCAGAACAATTTACACATGAAATATTGATAATTCTTAGAAGTGCTTTTGAAAGTATGATACTCTTTTGTTATTTAACCGTGTATACAGATAAGCAACAAGAATATATTTCAGATAGTGAATTAATGGAATTTAAAAATACTTTTATACTTGTTAAAAACTGGAAAAAAGATATAGAACTAGGTAATCCTTGGAACTTAAACTGGGATGACGCAATTAAGTATCATGAAGATATATTTTATAATAGATTATCAGAGTTAAATAAAAAGTACATTTTAGAAAAATTGGAATTTAATGAATATAAAGTAAATCAAGAAAATTTTAATAAAATTGATAAATTTTTCAAAACGGACAAACGCCTTAGAAAACCTTTTTTCATGGATATGGAAAAGATGTATTCAGAATTACCGCAAATGCACCAGATAGGAGTAGGTTTAAGAGATTTAGTATTTGATGACTACAATATAAATTCACAAGTTACTCATGGACAATACTATGTGTGGACAAGAGGATTATATACAGATAATAGCTTCATTGATAAAGTCAAATCTCAATTAGCTAAAATTGTAACTTATCCATTATATTATTTAAAAGGACAAGTAAATATTGATTTAAAAAAACTTGCAAGATTAAAACAAATTACAGACCAGTTAATTATTAATATTTATAAACACCAATAACACATATTATATCAAGCAAGGAAGTAAATCTAAAAAGACCCTTATGAGCCGACGAGCTACCAAGTAATATTAAATACAAAAATTTAAGCTAATTTAATTTCTTGACCACTATAACATTTTCAAGTTTTTTATAAAGCATTGAAATCAACGAAAAATAATCTATAACATCGTCTTCCCCATTCCATAGTATCTTTGGCTCATGTGCTCTCGGATTTCTAATAGCAGAAAAGCAGCCTTTTAATAGTAAAGCAAAACCTTTATGTTCTGTTTGCTCAGTTTCTGTTTGTAATGTATTAAAAACCAAATAAGGATTATTTATGGCAAAAGCTTCATCAATCAATGCACTCCCGTCCTTCTGAATTCCTGTTTTATCCCTAATAATTTGTGCAAGAGATTTAGTTGCCTCAAATACGGCATGAAAATAGTTGTCTTGCATTAATTCAGAATTACAATATTTAATAACTTGAGGATGTATATTTCTTTCTTTAAGTTTTGTCATTATTATATTAGCTCTTTTTTGCGATTCGCTGATTGTGCTAACTTTTTCAACTAAAATATACTTACCTGATGCCGTAAGCTCTACACCGCTAAAAAGCAATATTGCATTTATTTGCCTACGTGCATTCTCAAATCCTGAATTATTATTTACATATTTTACAGGAGATAATATAGTTTTTATAAAGTTCGCAACGTTGTTTCCACATCTATCAACTTGTTGCTTGTAAATCAAAGACCATTTTATTCTTCGCCATTTTGTACTATGACCTGAATTATCTGTAATATTACATTGATTAAATATTTCACTTAATTCAGAGCCTGTCACCTCTTCACCTAAAATCTGAGAGATTTGTTCGATTTGTTCATTTGATAATATAGGAAAAGAACTCATAAATACCTCCTTTTAAATCTATTTTATTACAAAATTACCCCATACAGCCCCTCTCGTTGTGTGATGAGCTTTCTTGGTCGAGGAAATAAGTTTTCCCATTCTGAGATTTTTCTCGGTTTGAAAAAACCCGCCTTGATAATTTCAGATAAGAGCATTCTCTGGCGAATGATGAAAAGTTATTCGGTGGTGAGGTATAAAGTTACCTTCAAAAATTAAAGTAATGATTTTAGCAAAGTGTCAATGACTGCAAGTTTTGTTCTGTCTGATTTTATTGTTTCTAAGTTTTTTAGAATATTACTATGTAGTTCTTCGTTAGTTTTTATTCCGCCAAATGAAAATAATTCATCAGGCTCTAAGTTTAATTTTTCTAAAATCTTTTCTAATGTTTCGGCGGTTAGAAATCCGTTCCCCGTTTCAATAATACTTAAGGCATTGGTTGACAATCCCAACATTTCTGCAAATTTAATTTGTGAAAAACCTCGTTCCTTGCGTATTTGGCTTATTTTAGCCCCTAGTAATTTTTTGATATTTGTCATAACTTACCTTTCCTTACATGTTAATTGGCATATCCACGCAAAAGAACAAAAGTAAACTGGTTGACATAATAAGTTTAATTTGATATTCTTTGAGTGGAAGAATGGAAAAAGACTACTGCAAAATGTTCAATATTCTTAATGAGTACCTAAAAGACAAGGTACAAGATATTGACTTGACTATTTTAGAGGCTGTTAGCGATAGAAATAATGGTAAAGTGTTTAGTTTCAAAGAACATCTCAAAGGCTTTATTTATGCTCAATTAAGTGCCTTGGTATCTTGGAAAAGGATTAAAGATAATCAAGCAAAGTTTGATGAACTTTTGTGTGATTTTGACCGCAACGCATTAAAAGAGCAATCCGCAGATTTTTTAGTTGAAGAAATAAAAAATCTCAAATGTTATAGCCCTTATACAACAAAAAATCAAATGTACGCATTAAAATCGAATATTGAAACTTTTGAGAAAATAGAGCAAGATTTCGGAAGTCTTGAAAAATTTATAACCCACACAACGCCTGTAAACATTATCAAATTACTTGCCGATAGTAAAAGTACCTACAAATTAAAGTATTCAGGAGTTGCTCTCGTGTGCGAGTATCTTAGAAATGTCGGTATTGATGTAATAAAACCTGATGTGCATATAAAAAGAATTTTAGGGGTGGAAAGACTAAACATAGTTAAAGGTAAATCTGATTATGCAGTTATAGCAGAATGCAAAAAACTATCAGACGAAATCGGAATCAGCCAAGTAAAAATGGATTACTTGTTATGGAATTACTGCTCAAAGGGTTATGGCGAAATTTGCACAGCAAGACCGAAGTGCGAAAAGTGTGTCATTTGTGAATATTGCAATTATCCATTATTAGATATTCGAGGAATTTTTAATTCATACTAAATATTGCAATCATTTTTCATTGTGCATAAATAATAGTAACCTTAAATTTGGGTGTTAAAAAGGTAGGTAGTTATAATGTTTGAATTTTTAAAAATAATATGGGCGGTAATATTATGTTTATGTTTAGCAAGTTTATTAGGTTGGCATTAAAATTAGGTTTAAATAAAAAAGCGACCAGCGGGGAATAAAAATAAAAAATAGAACAAATGTTATTATAAAATTCTTATATATAGAAGTATAAGAAGTAATAAGTTTTAAAATCCTTGCCTGATAATATCGAAAATCTTGTGTTAGTTTATTTTCGAGCATATTATGACATAAAAATATGCAATGTGTAAATATAGCGTTTGGTTGGGCAGGCAAATTTTTGCAGTAGTTTTTGTTCAGATGATTACATCGACCTTATTATCATGACAGCTTTTGAGGTATATTGACCTATCAAATTTTAGCTGAGATTAAGGGAGAGAGTTATCAAGGTTGATAGGTGGAAGTAAAAATTTGTGTGCAATTTACATATCTTCATAATTTATCAAAAATAAAAAGTCAATAATAATGGCTATTTTAGACCAGCTAAAAATTTTATTGTATAACAAAATTCAAGTATAATAAGTGTTTTCGGGGATTTTTATTTGACAAGTCGTGAAAAATTTTGTATCATGAAAGCATAAAATTTAATAGGTAGTGACGAACACCTTTCTTCTCGTCCCCAGCGTGAGCCTCCGCTACGGTATATAATATCTAGGCTCAAAGGTAAGGACTTTTTAATTTAGTAAAGGAGGTAACGGCGTCAGAGATACATAAGTATTAGATAATTTAAGGAGATTATCATGAAACAACTTATGTTCTCATCGAAAATCAAACTCGGTAGCAATACCGAAAACACGCACAACTGTATCAGATTGACGCATCTTATACGACCGTTGCAAAAGAATTTAGTTAATGACACAAAAAAGGAGGGACACTACCTAAGAGAAATTTCAGCAATTTTCAAATTACCGGTCAACTTGACAAAACTTGATAAAGTTCTGTCAAGTGATAGGGTATACTCTAATCACGCACTCTCATGGCATTTAAAAAGCCTTTGTTTAGGGTTGGTTTTTGCTTTTTCACTCAACTCCGTGATGAAGTCTTTACATCTAACAATCGTTATCCTACAACAAAATAAAAAGGGGGAAACGATGACAGGACAAAGAATTGCGTATATTAGAGTAAGTGCCGTTGACCAAAATTTGGAAAGCCAAAAAGAACTATTACAAAAATGTAGTATTAACAAATGGTTTGAAGAAAAAATCAGTGGTAAGAACACTGACCGTCCGCAGTTACAGGCTATGTTAGAGTATGTTAGAGAGGGCGACACGGTTTATGTCAAAGACCTTTCTAGACTTGCTCGCAATACAAAAGATTTATTAGAAATTGTTGAAAATTTTGACAAAAAGGGAATTATACTTAAAAGCCTTAAAGAAAGTATTGATACAAGTACGGCTTTTGGTAAACTGATACTAACTTTTTTAGGTGCAATTTATCAATTTGAAAGAGACAATCTTAAAGAGCGACAAGAAATTGGAATTGCTATTGCTAAACAAAAAGGTAAATACAAAGGGCGCAAGAAAGTCGATAAGCCTGCAAATTTTAGTGAGGTTTATCAAAAATGGCTAAATCGTGAAATCAAATCAATAACCGCTATTCGGGAGTTGAATATTAGCGAATACGCATTCTACAAGTTTGTTAGAGAAAGCGGCAGCCGAAGTGGAGTTGACGGAAACGGTGAGTTTTCGACAACGCAACTGTACGATGGCGACGTAGGAACGCAGGCTCTGCCGAGTACCACAGGAGCAGAGGAGAATGCAAATGGCTAAAGATACAACTCCTAAAAGACCGAAACGCAAAAACGGCGAAGGCTGTTTTCAGCCAAGCACTTGCGGTAAGTACATTGAATATCGGATTACATATTATAATGAACTCGGCGAACGCAAGTCAAAAACATTCTCCCGCAAGACAAAAGAAGAATGCTTACAGGCATACAAAGAATGGAAAGCTGAGCAAGAAGGCAGATATTCGGATGATATTAGCGAAAATATGACAATTGCTCAATGGGCAAACTGTTGGTTTGATAACTATGTTGTAGGTCATGTAAAAATTACGACTATTAACGATGATAGAAGTATTTTAGATAAACATATCATCCCAGACTTGGGACATATTCTTTTAAAGAAACTAAAACCGCACCGCTTGACAGTTTTTTATAATGCTTGCGTAAAGAAAAGCAACGGCAGAGGTGGAACTCTTGACCCAAAAACTGTTAAAAACATTCGTGCAGTTTTAAACAGAATGTTGGTAAAAGCTCGCAAAGTTGGGATTATAGAGAAAAACCCCAATGACGATGCTGAATATCCAAAAGCTACAAAGAAAGAAACGCAGATTTTATCTCCTGAAGATTATGACAAACTTATAAAATACTGTTGTGAACAAGGCACTCAATGGGATATGCTTATAATATTCTTTCTCTGTGTAGGTTCAAGATTGGGTGAAACTTTAGGTTTGCAGTGGTCAAAGATTAATTTTGTAAAACACACTATTAGAATTGACCAACAAATGCAAGCGGTGCCGAACAATGACAAAAATTCAAAGTATAAATATACAAAGAAAATCATAGACTCTACCAAAACCAAAACTTCAAACCGAACAATACCAATGTGTCTTGAAGTTGAGCAAATACTCCGCCATGTTAGAAAGTTGCAAGCAGAAAACAAAATGAAACTCGGACAAAAGTATTGCCGAGATTTAGACCTTATATTTGCACGTGAGGATGGTTATTTCATTTGTGATACGACTTTCAGAGCTTTTGTTAATAAGCGGTTAGCCGAGGCAGGGATTGAACATCACAAAATCCATTCATTCAGACACACTTGTGCAACTACATTATTTGAAGAGAAAGCCGACATTAAAAAAGTTTCAAAATGGCTAGGTCATAGTTGTATAGGAATTACTTTAGATACTTATACTCATGTTTTACCGCACCATTTAGAAGAATTGGCAGAACTTCAAAGTAATCGTTTCAAAAGAATATTTAACAGTAATGAAAAAGATATTCCTGATGAAATGTTACCTGAACAAGACGACTGGGGTGCATAAAATGAAAGTAAGTTGAAGGGAAAAAAGACCTATAATTATTGTAGGTCTTCCCTACAATTTACATCAAAAAAATAAGTAGTCTATAACTACCAATAACACTTATTATATCAAGCAAGGAAGTAAATCTAAAATGAGTCTTATGAGCCCGACGAGCTACCAGACTGCTCCATCCCGCGACAAATTTTCTTACACTCTATTATTAAATGCTAAAAAACAAAAATCAACCCCTTGGATTACCCAAAAGTTTTGTTAACAAATGTAACAATATTGTAAAAATTAATCAATTCAGAACCTTCACGTTTTTTATCGGAATAAAAACGCCTCGTGTGAAAGGAGAAAAATATGATACCAACAAATTTATCCCCTGTTGCTAAGCAACTACCAGAATACCTATTTTACAAACTTCCTAACAATAAAGGATATCGAATGTTCACAACAAAGCCGACTGCTATCTCACACACTTTTGATTTAAATATTGGGAAAAAAACATTAACAGATGCTATAAATATAAAGTTTGACCGTGACTATAAAGGAACTCAACTAATAAAAAAATTATTTAATTTACAAGAAATTCACTGTCGCAGCAATCCTGATGTTCTTACTGTCAATCTAGAAAAGAAAAATGTAAAAAATCAAAATGAAGCTAACGCAATAGTAAGATTTATCAAAAGTTTAAGTAATAAAAAGAATAAACCTGTTGTTGTAAAAGATTTAGCCTATGATCCATATACCTTACCAGGGTTCATTGATAATGGGTTTATGGATATACATACATGTAAAACTGTCCGTAGAAGCAAAATCCATCAAGCCGGCGATGAACTGAAAAGCTCGATTGATTCTAGGGATTTGTTTGGAATATTAGACAATATTAATAATTACATAGATGTGTTACTTCGAAGAGAGCCTGCAACCAAAGCTAAATCTAATAAAACACTAAAAAAAGCTTTAAAGAAAGCAAATAATAATGATTATAAATTAAGAATGCTGCATGATAAATTGTCTAATTTAGTATATATACCATAGAAATAATAAAAAAGGCAGAGATATATTATTGCGGCTTTTTTAACATGTAATTTGTAAAGTTATGTAACAATATTTAATAGTTTATGAAATTTTACATAACTTTTATACTTTATATATATACAAAACGAATTCATAATATAAACCTTTCATACAACCTACACACTAACCTTCTACACATGAGGAATTAATTAAAAAAGATTCCAAAACCTTTCTTTTGAAGAAAGGTTTTTTTTTAGTCTATTGAGTGAACAGCATATTTGTGGTAATATACTATGTGAAAGAGGAGCTTAGTTAGATGGGCTACAAAATATTATCAAAGAGAGAATTATGTCCTAATCAGTATGAAATAACTATTGATGCGCCTTTTGTCGTACGTAACGCCAAAGCTGGCCAGTTTATTATTTTTAGAGCAGAAGAGAATGGGGAAAGAGTACCGCTAACAATCGCTGATGCTAATAAAGAAACCGGAGAGCTTACACTTGTTTTTATGGCAGTAGGTTACTCAACTAAAAAACTTGCTGCTCTTAATGAAGGCGATGAACTCGTTGATATAGTAGGTCCTCTTGGACAGCCTACACATATTGAAAAGTATGGCACTGTTGTTTGTCTGGCCGGAGGCTATGGCGCTGCACCATGCTATCTTATTGCTAAGGCATTTAAAGATGCCGGTAACAAAGTTTATATGATTATGGGTGCCAGAAATAAAGAATTGATATTCTGGCAGGATAAAATGAAAGATGCATGCTCAGAATTATTTATAACTACAGATGACGGATCTTTAGGTGAAAAAGGATTTGTCACACAAGTTTTAGATAGGCTTATTAAATCTGAAAAGATTGATTATGCCATTGCAGTTGGACCAATGCCAATGATGCGTGCAGTCGCAGATTTAACCAGAGATAAAGGAATTTATACCGAAGCAAGCATGAACCCTATTATGGTTGATGGTACTGGAATGTGTGGTGCATGCCGTGTTACTGTTGGCGGAAAAACTAAATTTGCCTGCGTTGATGGACCGGATTTTAATGCACATGAAATAGACTTTGACGAAGTTATCAATAGAACAAAGATTTATAAAGATCAAGAAAAAAAACGCAGTGAAAACTGCAATTTATTAAAAATGGCGAAGTAATAATATAGGAGATAATTAATGGCACCTCGTGATCAAGAAAAAGCAATACCTTTATGTCCTCTAATGAGCGTTGGCTCACAGGTAGAAATTGTTTGTATGCAAGAAAACTGCGCATGGTATCTGAAAAACTATAAGATATGCTCAGTTTATATGATGGCACATAATTCTATGCTTGATGTTCAAGCCAAACAAGCAAAGGCGAAACAAGCGCAGAGTAACAATGGATAGAAATTAGCAAAGCCGGTATAAATCCGGCTTTTTATATTAGGAGAGAAAAATTAATGGAAAATACTGTCGTTATCGGTGCCCAATGGGGTGACGAGGGGAAAGCAAAGATTACAGACTTGCTTGCGGAGAAAGCCGATTTAATTATTAGATATCAAGGCGGATGTAATGCCGGTCATACAGTTGTAGCAGGGGGTAAAACTTATAAATTTCACATGATACCTTCTGGAATATTATATGATAAAACAATCTGTTTTATTGGAGCTGGAACGGTTATACATCCGGAATCTTTTGAAAGAGAGCTTAACGAGCTTAAGGCTGAAGGAGTTAATTTCAAAAACCTTAAAATCTCTCCGCTGGCATCTATCACAATGCCTTATCATATAGAAATTGACGGGTACAGTGAGGCTCACTCAGGCAAAGGAAAAATCGGAACAACAAAGAAGGGAATTGGACCGACATATACAGATAAAGCTGCCAGAATTGGCTTTAAAATTCAGGATTTATACTCTTTTGAAGCACTTAATGAAAAAATAGACATGATTTTGCCCGCCAAAAACAAAATGTTGAAAAATGTTTATGGTTTAGAAGAGTATACAAAAGACTGTATTCTATCACTTTGTGAAAAGTATACTGAGCTCTTTAAGCCCTACGTTTGTTTTGATTGGCAGGATATGTTAAACCGCTATAAAGACAAGAAAATCCTTTTTGAAGGCGCTCAAGGTGTTATGCTTGATGTTGATTATGGTACTTATCCATTTGTAACAAGTTCAAACCCTATTGGAGGCGGAGCTGCCGTTGGAAGCGGTTACGGACCTGCAATGATAAAGGAAGTCGTAGGTGTATCAAAAGCATATGTAACCAGGGTTGGAGAAGGACCTTTTGTCACAGAATTAACTGATGAAACAGGAAAGATGATTCAGGATATTGGTCACGAATTCGGTGTTACCACAGGCCGCCCTAGAAGATGCGGCTGGTTTGACTCTGTTATTATGAAATATGCTGTTTTAGTCGGCGGCATAACTAAAGTTGCACTTACCAAAATTGATGTATTTGACACTTTTGATGAGATTAAAATCTGCACTGCTTACAAAGACTGTAGAAATGATAAGGTGTATACGACTTATCCTACAGATGTATTTATTCATAAGTATTTAGAACCTATCTATGAAACAGTGCCCGGCTGGAAAACTCCAATCAGCAGCATTAGAAAATATGAAGATTTGCCGGAGAATGCAAAAAAATACATTGAAAAAGTAGAAGATTTAATCGGAGCCCCGATAGGAATTATAAGCGTCGGCCCTGATAGAGAGCAGACAATATTCAGATAAAAAAATAACCGGATTTACTATCCGGTTATTTTTTATTTTATAATTTTTCAGGGTTTCTCAAAGGAATTAATCTGTCTAAGTCAGAGTTAACACTGAAGTAGAATCTTGCGGTGTTTTCATTATAATCTCTTCCGAGAGGGAAACCTACACCAACCTGTGCTGTAAGCCAGTCTGTAAAGTTCACGTATGTACCAAAACCTACAGAATGCAAGAACTGCTGCGGATAATTATAAATACCGCCGTTTTCACCTAACCAGCCCCAATCATAGAATACTGCAAGTTTCAATCTTTCATCTACCTTTGGAAGAATTCTATCAAGGAAAGGAACAGGGAATCTATATTCAACAGTACCGGTCACACCGTAATCACCGATTAATTCAGCCGGCTGGTAACCTCTTAATGTATAAGGACCGCCCATCTGCATTTGTTCAGCTGCAAACAATTTATTTGGAGAGTACTGACCGTTTACTCTTACAATCCCCATACTTCTGCCAAATAGTCTTTGAACACGGGTTGCACCTGCTGTAACTTTGAAGAATGTAGTATCCTGTATTGCGCCGTGTCCGTCACCGCCCATACCAAAGTCAACGCCTAAATTTCCTAACCAACGTCCGTAGTTATCATCAGTCATACCATATAATCCGGAACGCCATACATTCAAGTTATAATTTGATAATCTTAAAGGATTGCCTGCAATATTTGCTGATGTATTTGCATTTACATAGTCATAACCTGTATAGAATATCAAATCTGATTTAGCAGTTTGTATAATAGGCTGCGTTAATTTAAAGAAATAGCTTTGTGCGTTACCTTTAACATTTAAGTTTTTGTAAGGCCCGCCCAGTCTAACATGAGAGTCAGAAAAATCAAAAGACAATCTTGTTCCATATGAAGATACCGGTAATGAGTATCCAGCCATCCAGCCTGTTGCACCGGATGAAAGAATAGTACCGCCGTAGATTTTATCACCTAAACCTGTAAGGTTGTCCATACCAACAAGGAATGAAACTCTTTGAGAGCCGGTATAAGAACGGCCGTAGTCATCATATGAGAAATTAAGATTAACAGGGAATCTATCTCTTACATTCAATGTAATTGTAGTGTTCTCATCGCCTTCTGCCTGTCTTTCAACTTCAGTCTGCACTTGAACATAATCTTCCTTGTTAATTTCTTTCATTGCTCTTTGAAGGTTTTTAGCATTGAACACATCACCTTCTCTAAGCCCTGCTTTACCCATAATAATGTGGCGCAAGTACCATTCTCTGGTCCATTTTTCGCCTTCAATATTCATTTCGCCGACTTTACTTTCAACAATTCTTATTGTCGCAACACCATCAACAATTCTCTGAGGAGGAACTGTTGCATAAGATGTAAGGTAGCCTTTTGCTCTATAATAATTTGTTACTTTCTGACATACTTCCAGCAGCTCATCAAAGAAAACATCTTCTCCTAGAACTTCAAGACCTAGTTTTTCTAGTTCTTCTGAAGGTATTTTTGTATTACCTTCAAAATTTATTTTTTGAAGTAAAAAGTGAGGATTGTATAATACACCCTCTCTAGCTTGATTTTCTTCTATTGAAGCATCATAAATCTGTTCATCTTTACTTACATCATCAAATGACTGAATATAACTTCTATCAATTTGATAATGGTTAATATTTTGCAATTCAGTAGTATTATATGCTCCGGGGTTATATCCGCCGAGTTCTGATTGAACTTGAGCCGGCAAAACTGTTCCAGCCATAGGGTCTGCAAATGCCTTATTTACAGACAAAAGGCATAAAACGGTGAGCAAATAGCTTATTTGTTTCTTCATAATTTCCGTATTCCTAAGTTATATTATTGGGTTGTAATATTAGTACACCTGACATTATATTTTAATTAAAAACCCAAAACAAATTTTATTGCCAGTTTGTAACAAAATATTAACGTAACATTATATATTTTAACTCGTTTATGAATTTTTGTAAAGATATTAGCGTATGAAAGTTATAAATAACTCTAATGGTGGAATTATATAATTAGCAGCTAAAAGGAGTTCTAAATTGGTAGCAGCCGTTCAAGCAATACATTCAGCCTATTCTGATCCTGAGTATTTAAGAATACTTCAGGAATTAATGAAACTTGGAATTGCTCCGAGTGGGAATAAAAGCATTGACAAAACTAAGCTTGAACAGGCGAAGGCAGAATTAATTCAAAAAATTCAAACAAGACAGGAGGAAGAACAAAAACAGAATTTGCAGGTTCAGCCTTTGGAAGCTACCAAAGATACCCAAAGAGCACAGCTGGAAGAACTAAGACCCGGAGCAACAACTATTGCAGAGTTAAACAGACTTTATTTTGGATTATAAAAAGAGCTCTGATTTTCAGAGCTCTTTTGGTTATTTCTTTGTAATAAAATCTAAAACCCCGTTTATAAATGTAAGCGGGTGAACAGGGCACCCTGGTATGTACAAATCTATCGGATATTTTTCCAAAAATTCTCTATTTAGTTTAGAAGAATTTTGGAAAACACCGCCAGAAATTGCGCAAGCTCCTGCCAGTATTACTATTTTAGGGTCAGGAGTAGATTTATAGCAGTCTTCAAGAGCATAAGCCATATTCTCTGAAATAGGTCCTGTTATTACAATTCCATCAGCGTGACGAGGAGAAGCTACAAAATCAATACCAAACCTTCCCATATCAAAGTTACAGTTTGAGCAGGCATTGAGTTCCATTTCACATCCGTTGCATCCTGCAGCTGAAACCTGTCTGAGCTTTAATGATTTTGAAAAAACTCTTCGAATCTCTTTTCTTGCTGTTATTGCAGCTTTTTCGAATTCTTCCGGCGTCATATTTTCTGTAATAACAAGTTTATTTCTGTCTGTTGACGACAATTTATAATAGTTGCTGAATTGTACAGACTGACATTTACAAGCACCGCAAAGCGTACATTTGCCCATATCAATAGACAAAGGATTGGCTTTTAATGCACCTGTAGGGCAGACACTTTCGTCAACATCACCGCATTGTTTTAAAATTGGGAAACCTCTAAATTGACTGCGCATCGGCGCATTTGGAATATCCGGTATAAATTGATTTCCCTGAAAATATTTTAATTTAATTATATCAAACATTTTTATCTTCCTTTTTATAAATCATTACCACAATATGACAAGTTAAAACTCTTGTTACAGAGCGGGAAGTCAGAGACTCCATTATTTCTAACAGCCATTGCAAGCATATACCAGTTGTTGAATGATGGATCTTTCATCTTGTATCTTAAAAGTTCCCCATTAGCACCTGTTAAAGCAATATGAACAATCTCGCCCCTCCATCCTTCAGTCATTGAAATAGCAAAAGCATTTGGAGCAAGAGTTTTGTTTGGATTTGTTAAAATCGGCTCATTGCTGAACTCTTTAAGCTTTTCTAAAAGTTTTTTTACAATCTGCATAGACTGTTTAATTTCTTTGTAACGAAGCTTAAATCTTGAATGCACATCACCTGTTGCTTTAAACGGTTTTACAACATCCAGTGAGGTATACCATTTGTCATTGAAATCAAATCTTGTATCAATATCAACCCCTGATGAACGCGCTGCCATACCTACTGCACCGAGAGCCTGTGCTGTTTCTGTTGATACAACACCGGTTCTTTCCATTCTTGATATACAGGAAGGAGTTTTCAGCATAACTTTTGTAGTTCTGTCAACAGTTTTTGCAACCCCGTCAAGCATATCTATAATCTTTTTAGACAAAGCCTCATCAATATCGAAGTTTACACCGCCGACATTAATTAACCCTCTGCCAAAACGACTTCCTGAGATTTCAAGCATTGTATTAATAACAAGTGTTCTTGTTATACCAAAAATTGAAGCACCCATTAAATAAGCCATATCTCCGGCAATTGCGCCCATATCACCAATATGTATTGCAATTCTTTCCATTTCTAAAGCTACTCGTCTTATAATTTGAGCCTTAGATGAAACCGCAATATCAGATAAAGTTTCCATTGCCTGTGAATACGCCATATTATAACCAATTACGGAGTCACCGCAAACAGATTCTGCAAGGCGATTGTTATACCCTTTACCTTTTAAGAAAAGTTCTTCCACTCCTCTGTGCTGATACCCGAGCATAATTTCTAAATCATAAACTTTTTCACCCTGACACATAAATCTAAAATGCCCAGGTTCAATTACACCTGCATGAATTGGTCCTACAGCAACCTGATGGATATCTTCTCCCTGCATTTCAAAAAACGGGTAAGCATCCTGATTGTTTCGAACCGGTTTCAGCCATGGATGATTAAGAGGTTCTATTCCAAACTCTTCATAGAACTCTCTTTCAAATATATGAAAAGCTGGAAACTTCTGAGTAAATGATTCATATGATTTTACATCCGGTGTAAACAGAGATGATGTCACATAAAGTTTACCTATCTTATCATCAGCCATAACAACGTATAGTCTTACATTATCAAATTCTTGTTTTCCGAAGAAACCGACTACACGCATTTTCATTTTTTCAACATCTGATTTTATCTCCTCTATTGAGATTGTCGGAATGTCAAAAGCATTTATTTTTTTATTATTTTCAGTGATTATCCAATTCATAGTTACCTTCTTTTTAAAAAATGTCTACGTGACTAAAAACCTCTTACTGCTAAAATTAACATATTTACAAATCCTTGCGGCATATAAATACCGATAACAAATGCTAATATAAGCATTATTATTTGAGGAGCATACATTGTCCAAGAAAGTTTTTTATTCTCGGCTTCCGCAGAATGCTCGTTTTTACCGGATGAAAATGCCATTTTGATAACAGCCTTTCCAAGTCCGAAAAGAATAATTGTTAACAGTAGCAAGAATAATGCGCATAAAACATAATGTTCTTTTAAAAACATTGTCTTAACCATTAAAAATTCGCTTATGAATAACACTGACGGAGGAAATGCCGCTATGCCAAGGAATGAAGCAACCCACAGCCATCCAGTTTTTCTGTCACATTTCATAATTCCTGTTACTGATTTTATTTTCTTTGTTCCATAAAGTTCCAATATGTTTCCGGAAGTAAGGAAAAAAGAAGCTTTAATCAGAGAATGTCCGACTAAATGAATCATAGCAGCAAGCATACCGACACCGCCTAACGCAGTACCGATAGCAAGAATACCCATATTTTCGATTGAAGAATAAGCGAGCATTCTTTTGTAATTATTTATATGATAAACAAATACAGCGGTTACAAATAATGAGATAAATCCCATTACCAGAAGCATAATCCTTGCGTAATCAGCACATCCTGCCAGAACCATTACTCTAAATACATTTACTATCATTAAAAATGCTGAGTTCAAAAGTGTTGCAGATAAGAGAGCTGATATCGGCGAAGGTGCTTCTGCGTGTGCATCCGGAAGCCAGAAATGAACAGGAGCCAGCCCCATTTTTGTACCGATACCAAACAAAATGAACACAAATGAAAGCTTTAACCAGAACTGATTAAACAAAGCTGCATTGTCATACAGTTGGTTATAGAATAAAGAGTTTAAATTCCCTGTTGCAATTGTGAGAAGAATAATTCCAACAAAAGCAAGAGCAATACCGATTGAGCAAATAAATACATATTTCCAAGCAGCTTCAATAGAATGTTTGGTTTTGTGGAAATATATCAAATATGCGCTGGCCAGAGTTGTACCTTCAATAAATACCCATGCTGCACCAAGATTTGAGCTTAATATTGCACCGGTCATTGAAAATACAAAGAACAAAACCATATATGTATAATGTCTTAATTTTCTGGTTAAAGAACTGTCGTTTTTAAGATATCCGTTATTATAAACAGCAACAGCCAGAAAAACAATTGACATAACCATTAAAAATATTTTATTTGTATCATCTACTGCAAAGAACTTGCAGGGTTTTATCATTGGCAGAAAATCCCATCCCATACAAAAAGCCAATGATACGATAAAATGCATAACTGCATATATATTAATCATCAAATTATTTAAAAACTTGTTCTTAAATATAAACAGTATCAAACACGCAATTAGCGGAAATAATAAAATTAAATTAATCATTGTACTCGTAATCCTTCAAATCTGATAATTGTGAAACTTCCAAGTCGTCGAATTCATTATTAATCTCTTTGACAAGCATACCTAAAATGAATACGGCAATAAATATATCAAGCAATACGCCAAGGTTAACAATAATCGGCATTTCTTTAGCCACTGATAATGATAAAAGAAATATTCCGTTTTCCATTGTTATAAAACCAATTACATTTGATAAAACTTTATGTTTAATTGTAATCAGCCAAAGGCTTATTATAATCATTGCGCTTGAAACGCCAAAATACATTGGAGAAACAAGCTTAAATGCCGGAGTATTAATATTAGCAATCAAAAATCCTGCAAACAAAATTACGCTTGATATAACTAAACAGTAAAAGTGAGGAATATTTGCATCCGTATCTCTATGAGCGTGAGTCTTTTTAACCACCTTTTTCAAAAATATCGGAATAACCAACGCTTTTACTATTAAAGTTTCTATTATGACAAATAAAAAACCGATTATATGAGGCATACTTGCCATAATAGATTCCAATCCGGACGGTTCTTTAGCAATACCGGACAAGCATACAAAGAACAACAGCCAGCCTTGAATAATAAGCATATTGACGTGAGCTGCCAAGCGGCTTGTTGAAGCTATGTATATCATTGATAAACCTAATAAAATTATAAATATATTTTCCATGATGTTTTTCCTATATGTTATATACCTGTAGTGACAAATTCAACTGAGTATATTTACCCCTTCATTTACCCCTGCCTCCTAGCCGCCGTAAACTCTATATGTTACCAGAGCTAATATAATTAACGCAGTGATTGACATTATAAATATAAATTCAAACACATGTGTCATTCTAAATCTTGCCATTGAAGATTCTACCGTACCGATTACGATTGCAAGAACAAATATAATAGCTAAGAAAGCGAGTAAAGTTTCCCATCCTCCGAGGGAAGCCGGAATTATAAGATTTGCAATCAAAGCCTCAAAAATAAACATTTTAATTGCAGAAGCCCAGGTAATAAGTCCTAAATCTTTTCCGGAGTTGTCCAAAATCATAACTTCGTGAATCATAGTCAGCTCAAGGTGAGTAGTAGGATCATCAACTGGCACCCTGCATCCTTCAATAAGCAGCATTATAAACAGAGTTACCGCAGCCAGAATAATAATTAATATTCCATAACCGCCTGCATTTTGAAGAATGAGCTTGAAGCTTTCAAATGTATAGTTTTGAGTCAAGGCTGCAATAGAACCCAGGGCAATAAAGAATGCCGGCTCAACTATTGTAGAGAAACATGCTTCTCTGGAAGCCCCCATTCCTTCAAAACTGCTTCCTGTATCTAATGCTGAAAGCAGAGAAAAGAATTTGCCAAGTCCGAGAACATACGAGAATATTATAAATGCAAACGGAACATTAATTATAGGACTTCCGAAAGTCAATGGCACAAAGAGTGATGCAAAAATTACAGATGCAAACCCAACTACCGGCGCAAATTTAAATACCCAAGAAGTTGTTTCACTTATAACTGCCTGTTTCTTCATCAATCTTATAAAGTCCCATAGCGGCTGCCAGATGCTTACACCCTTTCTGCCTGCCCAGAAGGCTTTTGTTTTCTTGATTACACCAATCATCAAAAATGGTACAAACAAGAGTATTATTATATTTATACAAAAGATAGTCATTTCTAACCCCCAAAATAAATCATACCGATTATTGCCAATATCAGAAAGATTAAACCGAACAGAATGTACTGCTGGATATTACCATTCTGAATTCTCTCGAACTTGGTAAGAAATTTTTCATCCCACATTACAAGAGGTTTTACAATATAAGCTTCTTCTATGTCCTCTATTTCAAGTTCATAATAAGCTTCCTTAGGGAATAGTTCCTTTGGTTTCTTAATATGTGAAACTCTTTTGAATAAAGGTTTCAATGTTGAAATAAATAAATTTGCATAAGAAGAACCTGTGTATTGTACGTGGTTATTAAGCCTGTTGTATCCGCAGCCCCAGGTATTGCTAATTCTAGCTTTTCTGTTCACGATAAGTTTTACAATGAACATAACAGCTACAACTGCAAAGAATATTAAGAAGAACCAGCTGAAATCAGATAGAATCAAGCCGAATGTATTCTTAAATACTTCATCCAGAGCCGGATTAGCTGCATATTTATCAACATTAACCAACATTGATACAGGCCACATTACTATTGATATAAAGTACTGAGGGAACATTCCGATAAAGAATGCCAGAAAGGCAAGTATTACCATAGGAATAAGCATAACCCTCGGTACATCTTCATTTACATGTTCAACGCATTCAGTTCTAGGATTACCAAGGAAAGTAATACCAGCCGCCTTTGTAAAGCACAACATTGCCATTGTACCAACCATACCCAGTGCAGCAATTGAAAGAATCAACACCAGAAACAGGCTGATTTCCGAAGCAGGAATACCCATTATCATACCGGCATAAATTAGAAATTCACCAATAAATCCATTAAATGGAGGTAATCCGCAGATTGCGATAGACCCAACAATAAATAATAGACCAGTATAAGGCATTTTTTTCATCAATCCGCCTAAAAGCTCCATATTTCTTGTATGAGTCTTTAAATAAACACTTCCTGCTGCAAAGAACATTAATTCTTTGAATATTGAGTGGTTTAATATATGGAGAATACCGCCGGCAAAGCCTAAAACAGCCACGTAAGGATTTCCGTATGTTAAGCCGAGCATACCAACACCGATACCAATACCAATAATGGCAATATTTTCAATACTTGAATATGCAAGAAGCCTTTTTAAATCCTGCTGTGTTACTGCGTACAAAACACCGTACAAAGCAGAAATAACAGCTATTGTTAATACTGTATAAGAAATCATTTTTGACGGCGTACCGACAAATAAAAGAAATCTCAAAATACCATAAATACCGGTTTTAATCATAACACCGGACATAATACCTGATACATGGCTCGGTGCAGCAGGGTGCGCATCCGGAAGCCAGTTATGAAACGGTACAAAACCTGCTTTTATGCCGAAGCCGACAAATGCAAGCAGGAATATTAGATTTGCCATTGAAGCATCATTATGCAGATAATAAGCATATGCTCCAAAATTCAAGCTGCTGGTTTTTATATTTAATAGAATAAATGCTGCCATAATAAATATGACTGATAAGTGCATATAAACTAAATATTTAATACCGGCTTTCAAAACTTCTTTCTTTTCTCCTTCAAATATAACAAGGAAGAAAGAAGATAATGACATTATCTCCCAAACAATAAGGAAGAATAATGCATTTTGAACCGTAACAACCATAGTCATTGACGCGATTAACATCATTAAAAAGAAACAGTGTGATGAAACATTCATACCTTTATTAAGGTAAGGTTTCATATACCCGTTTGCATAAAGAACCCCGAGAAAGCTCATGATTGAAATTACAATCAAAAAGAAAGCTGTAAGGGGATCTATAATGAAATCTACATTTCCTGTAATAGGAGATAGTTCAACTGTTTTGATAAGCGGAATACCTTTAATCAAAACTGCAACAGCCGGTAACATCATTGTCAGGGCTGATAAAAAAGAAAAAATAGAGCAAACTTTAAATTTCCATTGCTCTTTTACCACTATTGAAAGCAAAGCTCCAATAAGCAGCATTCCTAATGCTAAAAAATAAATTTCCATAACTACTTATATTCCCAAAATTGTAATTTTACCAAATACCGTTATATTGCTAACAAAATTTTATTTCAAGAGGGAATTTTAAAAATATTTTTATAATAGTTGTAATGCTATCGCCGGAGTTTGATTAGCTGTTGCAAGAAGCGTTGCGGAAGCTTGCTGTAAGATTTGATTGCGGATGTAAGCACTTGATTCTTCTGCAATATCTGCATCGCGGATATTTGATTGTGTTGAAGTTAGATTATCTATATTTACCTTAATTGTTTCAAGTGCAGATTCCAGACGATTATATGCCGAGCCGAATTCTGTCTGACGCTTATTGATTTTTGCAAGAAGTTCATCAATCTGAGTTATAGAATTTCTTGCAGATTCAGCATCAGTTATATTTATTGATAAATTCAGCGTAAACTCCAAATCAAAACTCATTTGAGATGTATTTCCCGAATCTATACCTATCTGGAAGGTAATAATATTAGGAACGACTTCTACTGATGGAGTTACTTTATCTATTAAATTACTTAAATCAATACCGCTCTGATTATCACCGACTGCTGATAAAGTTGGATTAAATGAGCTATAAATATAACTACCGGAAATAGAAGTTTGCAAACCTTCCAGAAGCCCGAATAACGCCCCGACAGATGTAGAACCTGTGACTACACTTTGAGAATAACTGTTAGTTGTATGTAAATTCAAGGCACTGCCGACTAAGCCCCCAACATAGTCAACTCCATTAACACCACCTGCTGCATCACTGTTATTAATATAGCAATCATTTAGTGAATGACCTATAAGTCCACCAACATTACTAGTCCCATTCACCTCACCTAAAGCATAACAATTGTTTATTTTACAATATTGATTGGCCGTGCCAATCAAACCACCAACAGAATCAAAACATTGTACATTACCTGCTGCATAGCAATTATTTATAGACAGACCGCCGGCACCATACATTATACCAACAAGCCCTCCAACACCTTGCCAACCACTCCAATGATTATCATTAGGTGCGATAACATCACATGTGGAATAGCAATTTGTAATATTACCACTCATATAAACCGAACCAATAAGACCGCCTGCTGATGCTTTGGCATATATGCTTCCGCTGGAATAACAGTTAGATATATTGCAACCTTCAGCAAACCCTGCCAGCGCTCCGACATTTGTACCGGTTGCATTAGTATTGCCAGCGGTAATCTTAACATTTTCTATAGCAATGTTAGTAAAACTTGCACTCTTTGCATAAGCAAACAGACCTTTATAATTTATAGCTTTATCCAGAGTGAAATTCTTTATCGCAAACCCGTTTCCATTAAACTCTCCTGTAAAGTAATTTATTGAATCACCAATCGGAGTCCAATCATAGCCAGAAAGGTCAATATCATTCATTAAAATATACTTGCCGGATAAATTATCCTGCATTGCCTGAAGTTCATCAGCTGTTTTAATTAAGGTATAACCTTGAGCTAAAGCCTCTTCCTCTGTTAGAGTAGAAACCTCTTCAATAAATTTACTTGAAGAAGAAACGCCTTGAAATAATTTTATTCCATTATACTCAGAATTTGATATAATACGGCTGCTCTCTGCCAACCTGGCATCTACTTCCGCCCGAATTGCATTGAGTGAACTTTCGCTATAAGTTCCGTTTGCAGCTTGCTCTGCTAAATCACGCACCCTTGTTAAATGGCTTGATATTAAATCCAGACTGTCCATTGCTGTCATCATCATATCCAGCCCCACTAATGCATTATCCTGAGCAGTGCAATATGAAGATAGTTTACTTGAAAGTTGTGTATTTATCGAATAATTAGCGGCATTATCTTTAGCGTGATTTATCTTAAATCCCGTTGTCATTCGCTCTATGGCTGTATTCAATCCGTTGGTTGATGTTTTTAAATTGGATTGCACAAGCAAGCTTGAAAGGTTAGTATTTATGGTAAGCATACTAACCTCCAGAAGCCTGGATTTCTAGGATGTTTTGCCCCCCCCCCCTACAGCTGTAAGGGTTTCAGGGTAATTGAAACAACTTTTTCTCAACATATCCATATATATAATATATTCCACATTTTTATTATTAATAACAATTTATTTACAAAAATTTACAGATTAAATTTTTATTAATATGTTTACGTAAAAATACTGTTGTAATATAATTATTATTAATAAGTTAATGAAAGAGTGAGAAGGTATGAAAGAACAAAAAATTGCAGTAATCGGATTTGGTATCTGGGGACGTAATATTGTACGTAATTTTTATAATCTTAATGTTTTAGATACAGTCTGTGATTTAGATGAAGAATCACTAAAAACTGTAAAAGAACAATTTCCGGGTGTTAATGTTACTAAAGATTTCAAAGATATTATTAATAATAAAGAGATTACAGGAGTTGCAGTTGTAACCCCGAGCCATACACATTTCAAAATGGTAAAGGCTATGCTTGAAGCCGGTAAAAATGTTTATGTTGAAAAACCTATTTCTACTGTTGCTGATGAGGCCAAAGTCTTAACAGATCTTGCAGAAGAAAAAGGGCTTGTTCTTATGGTTGACCACCTGCTTTTATACCATCCTGCCGTAAACAGATTAAAAATGCTTATTGAAGAAGGTGTGCTGGGTGAATTAGTTTATGCACAAAGCGACCGATTAAATGTTAATTATCATAAGAATGACAGAAGCGTTATGTGGGATTTAGCTCCGCACGATGTATCTATGATTGCGTACGTTACAGGTAAGAGCCCTGTTAAAGTTATCTCTGCAATCGGATGTTCTTCCGACAGAAATGATATTATGGACATTACACATATCGGCGTTGAATTTGAAGGCGGTATGATTGCACACATTTCTGACAGCTGGATAACACCTCAAAAACATGTAACACTACTTGTAAGAGGCACAAAGGCAACTGCCATTTTTGATGATACAGCACCTACTGACAAACTCAAAGTTTACGATAACTTCAAGCCGGCTAATTCACAAAATTATGCACTTGATTATCTTGAAATTGAGCCGCTTAAACTTGCCTGCCAGCACTTTGTTAATTGTTGCGCTTCAGGTCAAAAAGCCCGCTCGGACGGTGCCAATGGTTACGCGGTTGTGAGTGTGCTTGAAGAAGCAGAAAAAATTATGCTCGGCTCAAAAGTTGAAGATTTAAATAAAAAAGACTTTGCACTTTCGAGAATGAAGATATAGGGGTAAATGTATAAAGTTAGTAGTCTGTTCCAAAGGGAGGCGGAGTAGGCTCAACAAAAGTTGGTAGTTTTATTAAATGCCTCCCGCCCAAAGGTTGAAAAAAGAAATGGCTAATTTTATATCTATATTTAGAATTTTTGTAATGTTCGCAGCAGTGTATTTAATTTACACCTGTCAGGGTAATACAGCTGCATATCTCTGGGCACTGGCTTTAACTATTATTGCATTTGCACTTGATGGATTAGACGGCTATGTGGCAAGAAAATTTCATGAAGAATCAAAATTCGGTGCACTTCTTGATATTATGGGTGACAGAATTGTTGAAAACACATACTGGATTTTATTTGCTGTTATGGGATGGCTCAATATTTTATTCCCGCTCATTGCTATTACAAGAGGATTTATAACTGATACAATAAGAAGTGCAGCAATGGAGCAGGGCTTAACTCCTTTTGCGATGCAGGTTAATCCTGTTTGTAAATTCATAACAGGTTCAAAATTTATGAGAATTTCTTATGCTGTTGCAAAAGTTCTTGCTTTCGTATTAATTATTGCAGCAAAAATTCCGGTCTGCCCGAATAGAGAAATTATCTGGACAATCGGTTTCTGGGCTGCTGTATTTGCAATTGTATTCTGCGTAGTAAGAGGCTTACCGGTTGTAATCGAAGCTAAATATTTGTTTGAGAAAAAGAATGATTAATATTGTTTTATATGAACCGGAAATTCCGCAGAACACGGGAAATATTGCAAGATTATGCGCCTGCACAGGCTCCTCTTTATATCTTGTTGGAAAACTTGGATTTGCATTAACAGATAAATACACTAAACGTGCAGGAATGGATTACTGGGAAAGTGTAGATTTGCATAAAGTTAATTCTATGGACGATATGTTTAAACAGTTTCCTGATGGAAGATTTTTTTATTTGACAACAAAATCAAAAAAGAAATATACAGATATTACATTTCAAGACGGAGACTTTATTGTTTTCGGGCCGGAATCAAGAGGTCTTCCGCAGGAATATGTAACTCAAGAAAATGCAATTACAATACCGATGGTAGAAGGACAGCGCAGTTTAAATTTATCAAATTCTGTTGCAATAGTAGCTTATGAAATCATACGACAACTCAACTTATAAAATGCCAATCAGAGCACAAAACTCTAATAAAGGGACTTTTGGTAAAGTTTTGAATTTTGCCGGCTCTAAAAACTATATCGGCGCGGCATATCTATCGACGGTTTCAATCTTAAAATGCGGCGGCGGGTTTGCAGCTCTTGCGACGGAGAAAGATATTATACATTCTGTATCAGCCCTGCTTCCAGAAGCTGTATATCTTTCAAGACAAGAAGGCTTAAGGTCAATAAAAGATTTTTCTGTCATTTTAATTGGCTGCGGTTTGGGTAAAAATAAAACATTATTTAAAAAAGTAATAAAACATACGTCTTCTCCGATTGTTATTGATGCTGACGGGCTGAATATTCTTGCTGAAACAGACATTAAACTACCGGAAGAAACGATTATTACGCCACATCCACTTGAAGCAGCAAGGCTTTTAGGAATTAGTCTAGATGCAGTTCTGGCCGACTTAGAAAATTCTGCTAAAAAATTAGTAGAGAAATATAATTGCACTGTTGTTCTAAAAACACACAGAACAATTATTACAGACAAAGAGAATTATTTTGTTAACCAGCATGGAAACTCGGCACTTGCAAAAGCAGGTTCTGGAGATGTACTTGCGGGAATTATTGCAGGCTTGTTAGCACAGAAGATACCGCTTTACGAAGCGGCAAGACTTGGAGTTTACCTCCACTCGCGCACCGGTGAAATCGCTTCGGAAGAACTTACAGAATACTCTGTCCTTGCATCAGAACTTCCAAAATACCTGCCATTAGCCATAAAAGAATTATTATGATTCAAATTTAATACGTCCTGTTTGATTAATAACAACAGGTTCATTCAAATGCTTAATATATTCGCATGCCAGAAAATCTTTGTTAAATGGATAATTTATACATTCTTCTTTTGGTGCCAAAATATCAAAATCAGCTCCATCAAACATCATAAATGAATCCATTGCCACTTTATAAAATTTATCATCACTTGGGTTATCAACATCTATTTTGATTTCATTACCGTCTTTATCAATAATGCTCATGCCTGTTAAAATTCCTTTTTCAGGATTTACAGAATATGTCATACCAGAAACGGCCATCAATCCGGGTTTATTTCCCTGAGATCTATAAGTATCTTCTATTGCATGCTTAAAGAAGTCAACAAGTTTTCTTTCCGAAACATCTGCGACGGAAACTCTGTCTTCAAAAGGAGCAATATCTTTAATATCACGAGAATCAATTACACCTGGCTGGAAAAAACTCCTTGTTCCGCTGTTATTCCAAATCGCAATATCAGTACCTAATTCCACCCGCATGGCATCGCACATGAAATTTGCATGTGCATTTTCTTCAATCAATGTAGTTGGAGGAGGCGTAACTGATTTAATGTATCCGACTTCTTCCGGCTGTCCTAAAATTTCATTAATTATATACTGGTTAATCATATTTTTCTGGAAGAGTCTTGTTTCACCCAAATTATTCTGTATCTTTGTAATCACTCCGTCTTTGTCAAAAGTAAGATTAAGTCTGCCAAAATAATTTCCGTTTTTTCCGGCTTCTGTTATAACAACAGGTTCTCCTGTCAGAGAATAGAGGAGGTTTTCTCCTTCTTTAACATCTTTTATTAACTCATGTGTATGACCGCCAATAATAACATCTATTCCTTGTGTCTTTTGTGCAACTATTTTATCTGTTTGATTTCCCATATGCGACAACAGGAATATTTTGTTCACCCCTTGTTCTTTTAGTTCTTGAACTTGCTCCTGAATATCTTCTATAGTATCGTCTAAATCTTCAACAGAACAATCCATATGGTATGATGGATGAGTAACCCTTGCTGTTAAATCAATTGGAGCAGCGCCTATTAAACCTATTTTTTCCCCTTTCACCTCTATAATTGAAGATTTTTTTATAAACTTATTTAACTCTATATGTTCCTGCTCTTCAACATCATCCGGATCTTGAGTTTCTATAGGAGATTGTTTTAGATTAACTGCAAAATAATCTCCATTGAATCCATTAATCGTATCTACAAAATCTTTTTGCTTTGTATCAAGTTCATGATTTCCCAGGGCAGAGCCGGAAATGCCTGCCAAATTCATGAATTTCATTACAGCTCTGTTTACAGCTTTGTTCTTTTCATCTCCGATGTCGTTATCACCAGCAGAGAGTTTTAAATCACCTTTGATACCTGATAAAATTCTTGTCATATTATTTGTCTGCCCGTGAAGATCATTCACGTACCCGACAGACATTTCAAATACATCTTTTTCAGGAGTCTTTTCAAGGTTATTATGTTTAGATATATCCTGAGATTTTCTAAATGTAAATGTATATGGGTTGATATTAGATAATGCTACTTTTATATTCATATTTTCCTGCTTTTTGAATATTAAAACTTCTAAAAATAAATTTTGCTTTTAATCTTCTTCATGTACAAACTTAATTCTGCCAACTTGATTAATCACAACAGGTTCATTCATTTCCTTTATATATTCACAAGTCAGCACATCTTTATCATATGGGAATTTCTCCACATAAACTTCTTCTGGAGCCAGAATATCGTAATCAGCCCCGGCTGACATCAAAAATTCATCAGTTACCACTTTGTACATTTTATCTTCACTAGGATTTTCGACATCAATTTTATGTTCTTTTCCTTCCTTATCTATGAAATTCATAGAAATGAGTTCACCTTCTTCAGGATCTACAGTATAGTTCAATCCTGAAACTGCAATCAATCCCGGTTTGTGTGCAGAAGTTTCGAATGTCATCTCGATGGCTTTCTTAAAAGCATCTACAATAGTCTTTTCAGAAACATTTGCAGTTACCACATAATCTAAAAATGGCGCCATTTCTTTTACGTCTCTGGAATCAACAACACCTTCATGGAAAAAGCTTCTAACCCCGCTATGATGCCATAACGCTATATCGGAATTTGTTTTTTCTCTCATTACATCACATACAAAATTTGCATGCGGATTTTCTTCTGCTAAATTTTTAGGCGGCGGTGGTGCCTGTTTTATATAACCTACTTTTTCCGGAACGCCTAAAATATTGTCAAATACATACTGGTTAATCATGTTTTTATGGAATAATCTTGTTTCACCTAAATTATTCTGAGCTTTAGTAATAACACCATTTTTATCAAAAGTCAGGTTTAGTTTTCCAAAATAATTTCCATCTCTACCTGCTTCTGTCATTATTATTGGCTCACCTGTTTTTGAATATAATAAATTTTCCCCTTCTTTAATATCTTTTATCAGTTCATGGGTGTGACCACCGACAATTACGTCGATTCCATCAATATTTTCAGCGACAAATTTATCTGCTTTATGTCCTAAGTGCGATACAAGAATAACTTTGTTTATATTTTGTTTTTTAAACTTATCAATCTCATTTTGAATTAGTTCTATTGTATCATCCAAGTCATCAACAGAACAATCTGTGTAATAATTAGGATGTGTTAAACGGCTCATCATATCAATTGGAGAAGCTCCGATTAAGCCGATTTTTTCTCCTTTAACTTCTACAACTGCAGATTTTGTGAGATGGTTCTTTAAATCTGCACGTCCATATTTTTGGATATCTTCAGGGTCTTGTTCTTCTAACGGAATTTGTTCAAAATTTATAGAAAGCATTAAGCCATTAAATCTATTTATAGCATCAATACAATCTTTCTGTGACATATCAATTTCGTGGTTACCTAATGCAGAGGCTTTTATGTCTGCAATGTTTAAAAATTTTGTTGTCGCTTGATGTATAGCATCATTCTTTTCATCACCAATGTCATTATCTCCGGCTGAAAGCTTCAAATCCCCCTTTATACCAGACAATATTCTCATCATGTTATTAGTTTGTCCGTGGGCATCGTTTACATATCCTATAGACATTTCAAAGGAGTCCATTTTAGGATTTCGCTCTAAATCTGAACCTTTTGGCTGGCTAATATTAGAATTACTTTTAAAGCGGACGTTGGCGATATTAAAATTAATTGGTTGGATATTGAAATTCATATATAAAACCTTCTACTCTACTATAGTAAGTCTTATAAAAATTAAATTTGCTAAAAATTTTAAAAACTTTACAATAATTTACATAGATAGACATGTTAAAGCTTTTCTTATCACCTCCTCTGAATTTGAATGATCTTGAATAGTAGGCATAATTTTTTCAAGAACATCTTCTATCTCATTTTCTTCATACCCGAGAGAAAGTAATACAGCTTGCGTATCGTCAAAAGCCTGAGATTTTGGAAGTTTGCAGGAAGTTCTTGGCAATTCTGTTTTCATCAATTTATCTTTAAGCTCAAGAATAATTTTTTGTGCCAGCTTTGGACCGACTCCTTTGGCTCTTGTAAGTTCCTTGAAATTTCCATCAATAACCAATGAAATTAAATCACAAGCATCAAACTCATTTAACAGTGCAATTGCCATTTTTGCACCAACGCCGGATACAGATAAAAGTATCTGGAAAATATCTCTGGTTTCTTTATTAGAAAAACCATATAAAGACATTGCATCTTCTCTATGTGTTAATAACACATAGACCTTTTGTATTTCACTCTCATCAACTTTTGTACAGTTAAAATCAATCTCAGTAACTTCTAATAGATATCCTATACCCGAAACATCAATAGTTATAAAAGTCCCTTTAGAAGTTTTTCTTTTATCAGAAATAACCCCCTTAAAATAATCAAACATACCCCGCTCCTTTTATAAATAATTATATAACAAACAATCAAATCGAGATTCACCTTTACAATCGGCGGAGTAGATGGGCATCACTGCTACAAAATTATTTTACCCCCTTTACAATAAATTTTGTTTTGTGTAGTATAGATTTGTTACCAATTAAATATCTTTGGAGGAGTGCCAGAGCGGTTGATTGGAGCGGTCTTGAAAACCGTCGTACGTGCGAGCGTACCGTGGGTTCGAATCCCACCTCCTCCTCCATTTTAAAAGAGCCTCAAAAGGCTCTTTTTTTAGTGCGTTTCCGCCCTGTTATTAAAGCGTGAAAATTGTTTAATTTTGCCATTTAGGGGGCTATTTTGGAGGCTACAAAAGAAAAATATTGATTTTACTGGATTTTAGACAATCCCGCATTTTGTCATGTGTACAGATATTTTGTATAAAATTTTAATAAATAAGCGTTATTATTAATAAATTTTTAAAATAGACAGGTTTAAAGTCCTCTCATACCAACCGAAGTCAAGGATTTGGGAGCAAGATTTTTTAAATATTTCTATAATAAGTTCATGTTAGAAAAATCGGAGGCAAAAATGTTCCTGACAGAAGATGAATTTATTATTCTTAGTGCAATAAAAATCGGCTAAAATAATACAGAAATAAAAGAAAAATTTGGCATTGAACTAATCAAAAACGATTCAAGACTTAATGCTTTATATCAAAAATATGGTGTAAGTGGCATAAATGAACTTTTACAGATTGCTGATTTACAGAAAGTTGAAGTTCTGCCAAAAGAAAAAATTCCATATTACCAGTATGAAGGTTCAGAGCTTGTTCATAAAATCAAAATTTGCAAAAATGATGTAGTTAATCTAATTAAATTTTTTGAAAATGTATCAGACAGTGAACAAGAATATGAAATAATGAAATTATTTGACTGAATTGAAATCAAAAAATTAAACAGTTAATTTGCAGTTTCTTCTAAAGCCTGTTTATATTCTGCATCTCTAAGAGGTGTACTAAAAAATCCGCCGTATTCACCTTCTTCAAGAGAATTAAATACTTCGCCTGTAGGTAAGAATAAAAGATTAATTTTCTCTGAAGTTTCCTTGCAGTAACCCCAACTTCTAACCATAAGTCCAACATCAGGAACACTTGTTATACAACCGCCGTTTTTTATGACATCTGCATATAATTTTTTATTATCAGCATTATTTTTACAGGTTTGAACATCATGACTCCACCTGATACAAATTTCTTCATCACTTTGACATAATTTGTAGCGATTATTAGTTTGGAAATTCCCTAAATTTACATAAGTTAATCCTCCTGCCTATAAGATAAGTCCTGTAACTGATAAAGTATTTTTGGGAAGGTAACATTTTTGAGTTTCTCGGAAGTAATTTCATGATTTTTTTGAAATTTAATAGCCTGTTTTTCACTAGGGAACAATAAATCACTCGGTTTGTAATGCCTGTTATCTATCCCGAAAGTCATTAATTTTTGTGCATCTTCATAACTTACTCCATAGTCAAGCCTTAATTTATACACCACTTTGAATAAATCACAAAGGTCGGGAGATGAATAAATTATAGTCCATAGTTATTATTAAACATTTCTATCCTTTTTTGTTTATTAAAATAAAAACAGTGTATTGCCAAATGGCAAATGCACTGTTTAATTATATTACACCTTATTTTGCAAAAATTTCAACTCAGAATCATATAAATGATTTAAAGTTTATTATGAGGAATTTAAAAGATCGGAAGCAATGAGAATGATTATTTATATAAGTATTTAGCCATTATAGTATAAACTTATTGTTATTTTCCAAAATCTATATTGTCATTTTTCTATAAAAATAATAGTTGGTTCAAAAAATTTTATACTAAAACAATTATAGAAAGGAGATACTATGAACATTGTAGAACCGATTAGACGAAAAAAAGATTTAAAAAAAATTGAAAGCATACTACGTAAACAAAGTTTGCGAGATCTATTACTTTTCACGATTGGCACAAATTGTGGTTTAAGAATCTCTGATATTTTAAATCTTGATGTTAGAGATGTCCAAAATAAAGATTACATAAGTATTACAGAAAAGAAAACCGGAAAATATAAACGTTTCCCGATTAATTCAAAACTAAAGCCCATGTTCGCCCAATTTACTCAAGGCAGAAAAGCTGATGAGCCATTATTTTTATCTGTATTCAATAATAGAATGGAAAGAACTCAATGTTATAGAATTATAAATGATATTTGCCGTAAGGCAGGAATTGATTATAATATTGGTACTCATACTTTAAGAAAAACTTTTGGATATCACCATTACCGAAAGTTTAAAGATATTGTAGTATTGCAAAAAATATTCAATCACTATTCACCGCAGGTTACGCTTCGTTATATAGGAATTGACCAGGATATAATTGACAATAGTTATAACAACTTTATCCTATAATATGTCAGAATAACACAACTTTCTACAAAACAACTCAACATATTTACACTTGTGTTGAGTTTTAAATAAGCTGAAGTCTCTTTAAATATTTATCTATTAAATATAATACTGTAAGCCACTATGTAATTTTTTTATTTTGTGATAGACTTGTTAAAAGTAAAGTGTTTTTTAACAACTCAACACAAGTGTAAATGAGTAGAGTTTTAAAACCTTTATCTAACGATGTAATGGAAAATTCTCTTAGGAAGTAAGCTTTAATAATGGGTAGCAGTATACCAATAAAAAATATCCAAGAAATAAATTGTATAAAAGATTTATACAGACAAAAAAATCAAATTAGTGAATTACTAATGTTCACATTAGCCATTAACACAGGAATTGATTTAATAAACTTATTGAATTTAAGGGTAAAGGATATTAAAAACAAAAAATATCTCTGTATTGAAAAAAATAAATCCATACCATTAAACGAAGAAATCTTAAAATTAATTGCTGAAGTTATAAAAGATAAAAAGAATAATGAATATCTATTCTCAAATGCAAACGGCAATAAGAGACATCGGACAACAGTTTTTTATTCTTTCAAAAATATTATCGCAGAACTAGGATTACGTAATAAATATTCGGTTGCTTCATGGAGAAAGACTTTTGCATATCATTACTATCACAAGTATAAGGATTTATCATATCTTCAGTGGTTATTTAATCAGACAAATATAAACATGGCACTAAAATTCATCGATGAAGATGAAAATATGAATCTTAGGTATCGGGATGGAATTAGTTTATAGGATGGTTTATGAGTAAATTTAATATAAAAATACTAGCTCACAGGGGCTTTTGGAAAGAAGAAACTGAAAAAAACACAAAGACAGCATTTGAGCGTGCTTTCAACAGTGGTTTTGGTATTGAAACAGATTTACGTGATATCAAAGGTGAAATTGTAATTTCTCATAATATGCCGCAAGGCGGAGAGATGAAATTTGAGGACTTATTAAAACTCCTAGATGGCAGAGATTTAACGCTTGCATTGAATATAAAAGCTGACGGTATGGCCGATGAGATTAAAAGACTGCTTGAGAAATACAAAGTTTCAAACTATTTCACATTTGATATGAGCATTCCCGAGATGGTTTATCAACACAAAACAGGATTAAAATTCTTTACAGGTCAAAGTGATATAATACCTGAGCCAATTATGTTTGATAAAGCTGAAGGTATATGGCTTGATTCTTTTAATTCTGACTGGTTTGGAGAAAAAGAAATCAAAAATATTTTAAATCAAGACAAAGAAGTCTGTATTGTTTCTCCAGATTTACACAAAAGAGAATATAAAAAAGTGTGGAATATATATAGAAATATTAATGGGATAATGCTGTGTACTGATTATCCTATGGAAGCAAAGGAGTTTTTCAATGTCAAAAATTAAAGCAGTAATATTTGATATGGACGGAGTACTTATTGATGCAAAAGACTGGCACTATGAAGCATTAAATCAGGCTTTAGAACTATTTGGCTACAAAATTTCACGATATGATCATCTTGTTACTTTTGACGGGCTTCCCACGAAAAAAAAACTTGAAATGCTTACAATTGAAAAGGGCTTACCCAAGGGATTACATAAATTTATTAATCACATGAAACAGATTTATACAATGGAACATGTTTACATGAAATGTAAACCTCTTTTTTGTCACCAATATGCTCTATCAAAATTAAAAAATGAAGGTTACGGGCTGGCTCTCGCGTCAAATTCTGTCAGAGTAACTATTGATATGATGATGGAAAAAGCTGATTTACAAAAATACCTTGATTTTACCCTGTCTAATCAGGATGTTACAATGCCAAAACCTAATCCTGAAATTTACCAGACAGCGATAAAAAGATTTGGTTTAGAACCGCAAGAATGTCTGGTAGTAGAAGATAACTTAAACGGAATCAATGCAGCTCTATCTAGCGGTGCTCATCTTTTGAAAGTTGAAACAGTAAATGATGTAACTTATCAAAACATTAAAAATAAAATAAAAGAAATCGAAACAGAAAGCTCAAATCTAATTTTAGGAGGTGTTAGATAATGAATATATTAATTTTAATGGCAGGTTCTGATAAAGATTTCTGTGAAAAAGGCTACCCTAAGTATTTAATTGAAATTAAAAATAAGCCTATTATTCAGAGGACTATTGAGCTCTTGAAAACCGTTGGAAACAACATTACGTGTATTATAAGAAAAGAAGATCAGGATAAATATTTTTTAGGCGATACATTAAAAATTTTATGTCCAAAATGTAAAATTATAGAAATTGCTGGAGATACAAAAGGAGCTGTATGCTCAGCATTATTTGCAATAGATGAAATTAATAATGAAGAGGAACTATTGATAATTAATGGAAGTCAGCTTATAAAAACTGACATTAAGCCTGCCATAGAAAGTTTTCGGACAAGAAATCTTGACGCTGGTATTGTAACAATAAATGCAGTTCATCCACAATACAGTTCCGTTTTATTAGATGAAAATAACTTTGTCATACAAACAAGTGAGAAACGTCCGATTTCTAATATCGCATCTACAGGATGTTGTTACTTTAAAAAGGGTCAAGACTTTGTACGCTCTGCATTTGGGGTAATAGAAAAAGATGTTGATACACTCGGACAATATTATATAAGCGCCACTTTTAACGAAATGATTTTAGACAATAAAAGTATTGGAACTTATGAAATTCCCAAAAAGGATTATGTAACATTCTCAAATTACCAAATGTATGAAAATTATTTAGCACACAGGAGAGGTTAGAAATATGATTAATATAGTAATACCAATGGCTGGAGCTGGCTCAAGATTTGCAAAAGCAGGATACAAAAATCCCAAACCGTTTATTGATGTTTTAGGCAAGCCTATGATATGCCATGTTCTAGACAATCTGAATATACCAGATGCAAAGTTTATTCTACTCACAAGATTTGAACATTATAACAATGAACAAGAAACAGTTAAATGGATAAAGTCTAATTATAAAGTTGAATTTGTTATGATTGACAAATTAACAGAAGGTGCCGCCTGTACAGTTTTACATGCTCATAGATTAATCAATAATGATACACCTCTTTTAATAGCAAACTCAGATCAAATCGTTGATATGGATATTTCAGAGTACATAAATGATAGTAAAAAAAGAGGGCTTGACGGTTCTGTTCTTTGTTTTGAAGATAATGACAAAAAATGGTCATATGCAAAACTAGATAAAAATAGATTCATTACGGAAATTCGAGAAAAAGAAGTTATCTCAAAAAATGCAACAGTTGGAATTTATTATTTCAATAAAGGCAGAGATTTTGTAGAAAATGCTATTGATATGATTGTAAGAAATGAAAGGGTGAACAACGAGTTTTACGTTGCACCTGTTTATAACTATGCAATTAATCAGGGTAAAAAGTTTGGAATTTATACGATAGGTAAAACCCAAATGCACGGAACCGGAACTCCAGAAGATTTAGATAAATACATTGAAACGGTAAAAGAGCAGCAAGGAGCATTAGTATTATGAGAACAGCAAGACTTGAAGATATGGTAAAAGGGTGGTTTGTCGGGAATTTTGAACCGACACTTATAAAAACTAATGATGTGGAAGTTGCGGTAAAAAGCTACAATAAGGGAGATTATGAAGAAAAACATTATCACAAAATTGCGACAGAGCTCACTGTTATCATTCAAGGCAGAGTAAAAATGAACGGAGTTGAATACCAAAAAGGTGACATTATTGTTATGGAACCTATGGAGGCAACTGATTTTGAATGCCTAGAAGACGGCACACAAAACGTAGTCGTTAAATACCCTGGTGCTAATAATGATAAATATTTAGGGAGAGCATAAATGAAATTTAAATTAGGACAAAAAATTATAGATAAACTCCGCAATAAAAAACAGAATGAGAATAAAAAGCTTTTAGAGAATGTTCTAAATTGTCTGCAATCTATTTTACAAATAAATAATAAAATATTAGAACGTTCAAACTATGTTGGAGGCCAGAGATGGGAAATTGAGTTGCAAGAACGCTACAAAAATAAGCTCTATCTTGACGGATTTGGTTATAAAGTCTTTTCACAGAATGATGAAGACGGAATAATCAATGAAATATTTACACGAATAGGCACCACAAATAAGAAATTTATAGAGTTTGGCGTACAGGACGGAATTGAATGTAATAGTCATTTATTATTAGATACAGGCTGGTCAGGACTCTGGATTGATGGCAATAAAGACGATTGCAATAAGATAAAGACTTTTTTTAAAACTTCTTTGGAGGATAAAAAGTTAGCCATATTAAATGATTTTATTACAAAAGATAATATTAATGAATTATTTGCCAAAGCAGAATTTCAAGGAGAAATAGATTTCTTATCTATTGATATTGATGGTAACGATTGGCATGTACTGGAAGCCATACTAAAAAGAAAACAAATCATACCAAGAGTTATTTGTGTAGAATACAACCCGCTAATACCACCTGCTTCTGATCCGATGGATTGTTCTACAGATTACGTGCTTCCATATAAAGAAGATTGGATTTGGCCGGTTGATGACAGCCAAGGAGCCTCTCTGAGTGCATACTACCATTTGTGCAAAAATTACGGCTACCGGCTTGTCGGAACTTGCGTCAATGGTGTTAATGCATTTTTTATACAAGAAAATTTAGCACAAGACAAATTCATATCTGATAAAAATGGAGCTTTACCATTTTACAATCCCTGGAGGCATAGAAATATCAAATATTATACTCCTTTTGCTATGCCATTTTGTGATTTAAGAGAGTCACTGGCTAATAGAATAGATATTTACAAAAAAAACGGGTTAATTTAAGAGGGAAGATTTATGGTAAACAAAGTTGCATTCATAATTCCAACATATCCTCCACATTTTAACTATGCAAAAAATTTCTTAGACACATTTAGAAAGAACTATTTAAATTTGCAAGCTGATTTATTTTTTATTTTCTCTAATGAATCAGAAGCACAAGAATTTGGTGAATATGAATATAAAATTATTCTTCCTGATGAACTGCGTATTTTTGAAAATGGAGGCATAATTAATATCAAAAAGTTTTTTGCATTAAAATCACTTCAAAACCAATATGATTATTATATTGTTTTAGATTCCGAATCCGAAATAATAAAAAATGTCGATTTGTATTCAATCTGTAATAGTATATATGAAACAAAAAAACTGTATGGTAATACCGTTTGGAATTTTGAGCACATTGGCATGTGTAAAATTAGGGAACAATGTAAATCTCATTTCAAATCAAATGAAAACTTTTCAACTCTTGCAGAAAAAGAAAAAGATTTGTATTTATGGTTCTCAAACCTTCCTGTATATAAAAATGAATTTCTTCAAGACTTCTTTGTCTCAATAGATTTTAACAATTCAATTTCTACTCTTACCGGACTTGATTTTGATCATTACATATACATGTATTACCTTGTACTATATCAAAATTTTAAAGTTGTAGATTTAAAAATGCATGGTTATCTCGGAGCTGGAGAAAATATGCCGGAAGGTTATTGTTATATTCCTGCTAATGCATTGAAGCATGATTTTTATATGTGTGCAAAGCAATCATTACATCTATGGAATAACAAAAATCTCTTTGTTGTTATTCAGATAGATAGAATATTAGCACGGCTGTTTTGGATAATAGGAAATGCTTTATCTGATTTAACCATTCAATATCACAATTTAGAGGAAAGAGTAAGAAATTTAGAAAATAAAGAAATTGAAACTAAACAGAAATCTAAATTATATAAATTCTTTCACATGTATGCACTAAGAGGGAAAAAATGATTGAAAAAATATCCATTGTAATTCCATATCACGGACGCCTCAGTCTTTTCAAAGAAACACTTGAATCTTTAAGAAAGCAATCATTTAAAGATTTTGAAGTCGTAATAAGTGATGACACAAATGATACAGAAAATATCAAAATGCTTATTGACAGTTACTCCGATTTGCATATCAAATATGTAAAATCAAGTATAAACCTCGGAGCGATTTCTAACACTTTACAAGGAATAAATAATGCAAGTAATAATTTTATACATATATTACACACCGATGATATTTTATCACCTAATTGTATACAATTTGAACAAGAACTCATTAACAAATATCCGGGAAATTTATTCATAAACCATATTCATCATGCATTTGAAAATGAGTTTTATTCCAATGAACATAATGAGTATAAAATAGAATGCCCTAAAACATCCTGGCTAAAGTCTAAAATTTTTACAGATTGCACCGTTCCCAGCGCCTGGTGTTTTAATAAAAAAATTTTGAAAGATATAAATTTTACCAAAGGAGAATTCGCATTTGTATATGATTGGAACTTTTTATTTTCTGTATTAGTTTATTTATATAAAAATGAATTAACCTTCATTGAAATACCGCAAGGTTATGTAGGCTGGAGAGAACATAGCGATTCTGAAAGTACAAAAGGTATTCTTACATGTTTTACCGAATGGAAGCGTTTAGCATTGCTTATGGCAAATGAACTACAAGAGTGCGGGATTTTAAATAAGAAAGAGATTAAAAGAGTACTCAAAAAATCAGAAAAATGCAGAATTAAGAGAATAATAAAAGATTATGAGAAAAATAAAAAAAATTTTAAACTACCACAAGATGTGTTATTTAAGTATTACTGGAAACTATTACTAAAATTTATTTACTCTAAAGAGAAGCAGCCTGCTTCACATAGAATCATATATAGAATATTGGGTTTTAAAATATCTAAAAAAAGCACAAAAAATTATAAAAAATGTTCAATAAAAAATTCTAAAGTACCGCTTATAATAGATGGAGATTTTTATAATTTAAAAAATTTCCCTATAAAAGCTAAAAATTATCAGTTGCAATCTGATGCCTATACAATACCTTCTCTCTGTATTGTTATACAGGGGCCAATTGTAAAAGAAAATGATTTTACATTAGAAACATGTAAAATCTATAAAAAAATTTTTAATAATTCAGAAACTATTATTCTTTCTACATGGGATACTGAAGATAAAAAATATCTAAAAAACTTTGAAGCTATTGGCGTTAAAGTTTTATTATCTAAAGCTCCTGATTTTGCAGGAAGGGCAAATCTGAATTATCAGATATTATCTACAATGAAAGGACTTAAAGAAGGCGAAAAGCTTGGTTGTGAATATGCGATAAAAACACGAACGGATCAAAGATTTTATTCGACAAATTTAAGCAGAGATTTATTTAATTTATTAAAGATTTATCCGCCTAGCCCCAATTATAATATGCACTCAAGACTTGTTGCTTTATCTTTTAATAGTTTTAAATATCGTTACTATGGTATATCTGATATGTTTTTATTCGGTAATACACAAGATATGCTCAAATACTGGAATTCACCCCTTGACACAAAAAAATATGAAGAATACAAAACAATAAAACAGAAAGATTTGTGGCAGCAATACTGTTCTGAGACATATATTGCTTCACATTTTCTCAAAAATATTGGAGTAACCCCGGAATATACTCTAAAGCATACCTGGAAAATATACAAAGATTTATTTATCTTTATTGATAAAGAAATTCTTGATATGTATTGGCCTAAATATACGAATCTTGATAGCAGGTGGCGTTTATTTAGGCCTAATATGCTTGAAGAAATGCGCCATAGTGATTGGTTAAACTTGTATTTAAATGATGATTTCTTTATTAAAGAAGATATAGAGTTATTAATACCAAATATAGGAGAAAATTGATGAAAGTATCTGTTTTGATGCCAATATATAATACCAAAGAGGAATATTTAAGAACCGCGATTGAATCTATACTAAACCAGACATATAAAGATTATGAATTTTTAATTTATGATGATGCCTCAAATATAGATCTTCAGAGCATTGTTATGTCATATAATGATGAAAGAATAATATATAAAAAATTTGAGAAAAATCAAGGAATCTCGAAAATCAGAAATGAATTAGTAAAAGACTCGCGAGGAGAATACCTTGCAATAATGGATCATGATGATATCTCATTGCCTGAGCGATTTGAAAAGCAGGTTAAACTTCTTGATAATAACCCAAATATTGGAGTTGTAGGATGTTGGCATGGTTTTGTAGGTAATAATAAAATTTTTAAACGACCTGTTTCCAATAAAGAGATTAAAAACATTATTTTTTGGGAATGTCCCCTCCATCATCCAGCAACAATGCTTCGAAAATCTGTTCTAATTGAAAATAATATTATTTATGAAGAAAAATACTCTCCTGCTGAAGATTTTGCTTTATGGGTATACTTATTTGATAAAACAGACTTTTACAATATTCCGGAAGTTCTATTTATATATCGAAATAATTATGAAAATACTACTACTGTGCAAAATATAAAAATGGAAATAGGAATTAATAATGTATTAAATCATTTAATAACTTCACATCCAAGAGAATATGAAAGAGCTGAAATAAAGAAAAAGTTAAAAAAACACATAAAAATAATGTTTTCACCACTTAAGTATTTTCTAGAACCTTTTGCTATAATAAAATATTTGTTTAAACTTTTAATGACTAAAGGATAAGGTAAAAGATGGATACTAAAGATATTTCAGTTATAGTTCAAGGTGCAATAAACAAAAATGAAACCATAAAATGTCTTCAAAGCATAAGGCAATACCTTCCTGGTGCCGAGATTATATTATCAACCTGGGAAGGTAGTAATATTACCGACTTAGACTATGATAATTTAATTCTTAGTAAAGATCCAGGAGCAGCAATTATAGAGAAATCTGCTCAAAAGGTTGTTTATAACAATATTAATCGACAGCTTCTAAGCACACAAGCTGGTCTAGAAAAAGCCTCCCGCAGATATGCAATGAAAGTAAGAAGCGATTTAATACTTACAAGTGATAGATTTTTAGATTACTTCGATAAATTTCAGGCGAGGACAGATAATTATACTCTTTTTAATAGAAAAATAATTGTACCTGCATTATTTACGCGATTTAATATTAAATGTGACAATCTATACGAGCGCATAAAAATACCTTTTCATGTTTCTGACTGGTGGCTGTTCGGTCTTCGTGGAGACTTAAATACATATTTTTGCAATACTAAATTGGCCGAAGAACCATATTTTACAGAATATTTTACCAAAGAAGAGAACAAGCACAAAAATACACCATATGGTAAAACAAAATTTAAATTTTCACCTGAGCAATACTTTGGATATTCTTGTTTTGCTAGAAATTTTAAAGATATATATATGGAAGATGCTGCTGATTATAGCGATGAGTTAATGGAAAAATTTAGAGAGTGTCTGGTTAATAATTTCATTGTACTAGAGTTTGCGCAATCCGGTATTTACTTAAATAAGTATCCATACAGTAAAAATGAAAAATTTTCAGGAGATCAGTACATTGGACTTTATAACTTCTATCGTTATGAATTTGAATATAAAAGAATTTGTGATAAAAATTATCAAATGACAAGCCGTAGACAGAAAATATTTGAAGATGAAAATTTTGGATATAACCTTTTAAGGATATACAAACATATATCTAAATTACTAGAGCCTTCAGCAAACTTTTTACAAAAGCTTGAACAAATATTTATTGGCATTCCATTTTCACTTATATCCTTTTTATTTAAATATCGTAAGTAAATTCAATGACTAACAATGAACTTAAGCTAGTTAGTTTAGATGATTGACTTACTGATAGAAAAGTCTATATACTAAAAGGCAAGGTGAAAAAAGATTTTGATATTACAAAAACCAAACTGGTTATATGGGATTTAGATGAAACTTTTTGGGATGGTACGTTATCAGAAGGCAGCATAAAGTTCAATCCAGAGCATCTCCAACTGGTAGAAGATCTTACGCTAAAAGGGATTATGAACTCTATTTGTTCGAAAAATGACCATTCGGCTGTATTACCCCAATTTCTCACTCAGGGTTACAGAAAATACTGGCAGTATTTTCTTTTTCCATCCATAAACTGGGCTCCAAAGGGAGAAAGAGTTAAAAGCATTATTTCTTCAATGAACTTAAGAGAAGAAAACGTAATTATTATTGATGATAATGAAGCAAATATAAATGAGATTAAGTATTATTGCCCCAATATTATGTCAGCATTACCTGAACAAATTGCAAAAATTGCAGAAGAACTATATCTTGTTAACAGTTATGATTTTGAATTTACAAGGCTTAAACAGTACAAAATTCTTGAACTTAAAAATAAAGAAAAATTAAAAACTAACTGCTCCAATGAAGAGTTTTTAAGAAAAAGTGAAATTAAAATTTGCATAAAAAAAGACTGTCTTGAAAACATTAACAGGATTGACGAACTTATACACCGGACAAATCAGCTTAATTTCACTAAAAAACGTGATTCTAAAGAAGATTTAAAGAAATATTTTGAAGATAAAAGTACATATGACTCAGCTTACATAATTGCTGAAGATAAGTACGGCAGCTACGGAATTTGCGGTTTTTATGTACTTAATAAAACTTGTAAGACACTGGAACATTTTCTGTTCTCCTGCAGAATTATGAACATGGGAATAGAAGATTTCGTTTTTTCATATTTGGAAAAGCCCCATATAAATATTGTCCTTCCGGTTTCTTCGTTTCTTGGCGGAACCAGCAATTGGATTAAATTAGTTGATAATCTTGATTTAAAACCTATTGAAGTAAAAAAACAGGCATCAATTAATATTTTATTTAAAGGTGCTTGCGACTTGTATTCAGTAATTAACTATATATCAGGAGATTGTAATATTGACACAGAATTTCCTTACTGGAATAAACAGCTAATCTATATTTTGTCACATACACATACCGCATTTATTGAACAAACACACCGGCTTCCATACAATAAACTTATGGAACTCACAAAGAGTTTTCCGTTTCCGCATCCGGATGAATTTAAAACAAAGTTTTTCAGCAAGAAATATGATGCGATTATTTTAAGTCTTTTAACTACTACTTACAGAGGTTTGTACATAAATAAAAATGACAGAACCTATGTAGAATACGGCTATGCAAACTGTGATATTACTGATGAAAACAATTGGGATAAGGTTCTTTCATCAATTCCGGAAAAATATAAGGAAGAAAACCGGCTGCTTTTAAAAGTATTCAAGGAAGAATATAAATTTGCTGGTGATCCGCCTGTAGAGCTGGTGCTTAAAAATCTGGAATATATTAGAAAGAATTTAGCCGATAAAACAGAGCTTATACTAATTTTAGGCAGTGAGATTCCTACTCAAAAAGCTCTTGAAGGATATGAAGATATGGCTAAAAAACATATTACTTTGAACAAACATGTAAGAGAGTTCGTAAAAAATTACAATAACATAACTACTCTTGAACTCACTGATTTGATACAAAGCGATGATGATTACAACGAATGCATCAATCATTTTTCAAGAAGAGTTTACAATGCTTTTGCTCAAAAGATTATTCATATAGTAAACAGCAAACTCGGAAAAGCATATCTGCAGCTTAAAGAATTATAAATTCAAGCTGTTAATCCACTTGCCTATTTCTTCTATGTTTGCAGAGTTTTCATATGAAGTATAACCTTCTTTTACTTCAGCCCCTTGCGCTAATTTCTGAATATCTGTATAAGTTGAAGATGCCCCTCCGCCTCCGTGTGTACAGAACGGAGCAACAATTTTACCTTCAAAATTATTTGCCGACAAAAATGTTTTTACTGGAGATGCCATTGTATACCACCATACCGGAGTGCCGATAAATACTACATCATATTCGGCGGTATTTCCTACATTTACAAGTTCAGGTCTAACATCATTTTGTTTCTCAAGCTTAGCTTGATTTACTACAGTGTTATAATCCTGCGGGTAATCATTAACCGGTTTTAATTCAAATAAATCTCCGTCTGTCAATGATTTTATTTTTTCTGCAGCAGCCTTAGTATTACCGGAATGGGAATAATAAGCAATTAATATTTTTTTATCAGACATATTGCCTCCTTTTTATAAATACTCTTTATCACTGACAGGTTCAAGCCATGTCGTTGTATTATCAGGAATATTGGTTTCTATAGAAATATGTGCAAACATACTGTCAGGCGCAGCGCCATGCCAGTGTTCCACTTCAGGCGGAATTTTTACTACATCACCGGGTTTAAGTATTTGTATTTCTTTTCCACGCTCTTGATATCTTCCTTCGCCTGCAGTTACAAGCAGAATTTGTCCTCCGGAATGTTTATGCCAATTTGTTCTTGCGCCTTTTTCAAACGTTACGTTACCGATTGAAGAATTCCATACATCATCTTTTGTACATAACATATTCAGATACGTTGTACCCGTAAAAAACTTGTTATAAGGATTTATTTCACCCTGCTGAAACGGCTGTTGAATAGTTTTTGCCATAACTGAACCTCCTAATAGTGAAATTATAAATAATGTTAATATTGTCTTCTTCATTAAATTACTCCCTTCAAACATTTTAATGCTGCGATTGTTTTCGGAAACCCGACATAAGGCAGGCATTGAATCATTGCAGCTGTTATTGTTTCTTTAGAATTACCGGCCTTCAAAGCACCTTTAATATGACTTTTTAAAGTTTCTGTATCTCCTGTAGTCACAAGTATACTAATTGTCATAAGTTCTCGTTTTTTAACATCAAGCCCGTTTCTTGTATAAATATCGCCAAAACAAAATTCAGTTAAAAATCTGGCAACATCTTCTCCCATATTTTCAGGGAGTCCCTCTAAAGCCTTTGAAATTTCATCACCATAGAGGGGTTTTTGAATAGCAGCACCTTTTTCAAAACGAGATTTCTCATCAGTAGTACCTGCCATTTCAAGAGGAGTTTCAATACCTCTTTCTTTAAATACTTCATTCATTACACCTATTGCATTGAGTGTTTTTGGAAATCCGATGAAAGGCGCGCATTGATAGAGGGTTTCGCGGACTTCCAGCGGTGTAACTCCGACATTAAGAGCTGCATTAATATGCGCTTTCAACTGCGGTAAAGTCTGCTGTACAGCAAGTGAAGTCACTGTAAGCATCTCTCTTGTTTTCATATCGAGATTTCCAACAGTGAAAACCTCGCCAAAAATATATTTTTGCAGAATTGCCATCATTTCCGGATCAGAACCAACATTCGGATTCAAATCGCTATTAAATAATTTTTCATAATTCTTCTTACAAATATCGCTTCTAGTCATTTTTTTACCCTCCGCTGCAAACAAAATATTCGGCTGAATAAGCATAGCACTTACTATTAATACTAAAAATTTTTTCAACTTTTTACTCCTGAATTTGATTTACAAACTCAGGATAACATATGAGAGTTGCTCTCAGTCAAGAGGTAAAATAAGATTTATTTTTATAGATTCATGGCGTGTGAAAACAACTCTCCTGCTTTAGCGTTATAAGCTCTTCCGTCGTCTTTTGTAAAAAGATTTTCCCAGTGGCTTTCAGGCGTACCATCTGTTGAATATGACGGATTTGTCATCATAAGATGATGTGTATTCGTATCATACCTTAACGGAAAGAGATCTTCCATCTGCATAAAGCTTGGAAGCTTGTCACTAGGGTATTCATAGGCAAAAAGAGAAGAATTAATACGATTTAATCTGTCTTCGTAACTTCTTCCACCCTCGTCATTGTCATTTGATACTTCTACCCCGGGCGCATACTCCTTATTGTATTTAAGTTTTTCAGACCAGCATCTGACCTTATCGTAATTATCAGGAGGTATAAATGCTGTTCCTGTAGTAAGTCCAAGGTTTTTATACCTTTCAAAATCACCTGTACTCTTTTCCCCTGCAAAACTGATTGATGTCACACCGGAACGCCTGCGAATTTCCATCAAGATATACTGCATTTGTTCGTACCCTGGCAGAGCTCCGACACCTGTGTAATTAACCATATCGTACCCGCCGATATGCTTAGCAGAATCTATAAATACCGCTTCAAACCCCATGTTTATTAACTTTACATGCTCAGCTATAAACAATTCCTGATGCTCAGGATTATTCCAATCAAAAGTTACATCATCCCCGTCCGGTCTTGCAACTTTAATCTGGTCTGCCGAAATTACTGTTCTAAATCCGGTTTTTAGTCCATGAATATGTGCAAGATCATTGAATGCTCGAAATTGTTCTTCAGCAGATAAATCAAGCTCGTAATCTATAATATTTCCGCTGTAACCTGCATTAAGTTTAATTCCGTAAATAGAATTTTCCTCAAACGGCCCTTTATTATAGCTGTCTCCGTAAATATTCGGGAATATCTGAGATAAAATTATACAATTAGCCCAGCTTTTTGCAGAAGGAGGGATGGCTGGTAAAATCTTAATAGAGCTTAGTATGCCGTTTTTTGTTCTATCGCCATACATTTCAGCGATTGCGCGGTTATTAATTTCAATATAATTCGCACTTCTGCCCCATTTATCACCGTAATTAGGCGTTTCAATAACATCGGGAAAAGTTTCATAGAAGTCACCGCATTCATTGATTGTCACAAGCGTTTCTACAGCCTGCTTTACAGAGCGTGTCAAAAGTTCGAAAGGCAGGATATTACCTATCCATTTTTTCATGCCGGAAGTTATAAGCCGTTCTTTGCACCATTCATCAGGTTTTAAGTCTATATCTTCATTCAAAGCTATCAGTAATTTATTTACAAAATTTGTCATACCCAAAGTTTAACAAACTTCGGGTATAAACAAATTAGCCGTTCAGCATAGCCTATTGTTTTAATCTTTCCAATTCAGATTTTAGTGCATCTATATTGGTCAATTCTCTAATTTTCTGGAGAATGCCGTTAACTTCGTCAGGCGTACCCATACGTGACTGTCCCATAACAATATATTTGCCATCTGTCATATTAAAGAGTTCATCACATAGCATTTGCAAGTCACCCGGCGCACCATTACCAACGTCAGTATGCCAGAAAGCTTTAATTAATCTTGTTGTCTTTTTGAGCTCTTTTACTCCGGCTTCATCAGTAACTTTAAACCCGTCTGACAAAACATTTGCAAATTTATCTGTAAATTTCTTTATGTCTTCAGCTCTTGCAATTATATCTTCAAGCTGTTGTATCCTTTCTTGTTTTGCCGCATTTGACGCTCCAGAAGATGCTTCATCAGCTCTTGAGCGGTTACCGCTTTCATTCGAACGTCTTTCGTTTCCTGTTTCATAAGCGTGACGCTGGTATTCAAATTCCTTAACTGTTATTTTTCCGTTTGCATCTATAGAAAATTCATATGAGATACCGCCTTTACGAAGCACTGCAACTTCTCCATTTACAAGTTTATTCATTATGTATGATTGAGTTTCGTTACTGAACAAATGGAGTTTGTACACAAGCGCCCAGTATATATCACTCTGATCCTGAATTTGATATGTTGTTTGCTTATTGTACTCATCGACCTTTGTTTCTTTAATATCGTATTTAGTTTTAATATCAAATTCTTCAAGTTTCACAGCATTACCACGCATTACAAACTGGTACTCAACACCATTTTTCTGGCATCTGAATTCGCCTCTTGTTCTCAAATTATTAATAATATTGTTTTGTGTTCTTTCACTGAATAAGTTAAGTTTATCAGCCATACGGTACCTTAAATCATTCATATCACGGAATTGATACATAGTTGTATTTGTGCGTCCGTGTGAAGTATCTGCCCCGCGAGCTCCTGAATATCCCGAGTTGCTTCCATTTGCTCTGCCCGCATGATTAAACGAACTTGAATTACCAGATTGTCGTAATGATAATTTATATTCATCAACCATTCTTTGCGCTGCTGCAAACATACCTGTAGAACAATTCCAGCCATCATCTTTACCAACCCAGCTTGCAATGCCATGTGCAAGTTCAGGGTTTAATCTCCTGGCTTCTTCGTACAAAGCTTCTGCGTCTTCTACCGGAGTATAAGCTTCATGAGCAATCCAAGGTTTGCCTTCAACACTGTTCATCAATGCTTTACCATTAGAAGGTTTTCTTGCATATTTTGCAGTTATTTCAGCAATTGCATCTTCCAGTTCTTTGGAAACTTCTCCATCAAAGTACATCGTTATCGGGTCATGCCTTGTTCCCCATGCATCCAAACTCTGAGGAGTTTTATAGTATGCATCTGGAACTTTAATTTTTACCTTTTGTCCCTTGCTGTTGATATATTCACCTTTTTCAAGAAGCATATCAAGTTCACGTAAACAGTTTTTATCAGCTTTTACATTAAGTGAAATTCTATCCACAACATTAATACTTCTGCCCTTTAGTTTTTTAGGCTTTCTCCAACTCCAGCCATTCTGCGGGCTTGTTGTAACAAATTCAAACTCGGCAAACATCGGATTGATATCTGCATCGGTAATACGGCCGGCATTTACACTTTCTGCGTAAAAATAGTCTGCCATACGTAATTCATCATAGTATTGATTACATTTTTTATTAAAGTCTCTACTACGGGCATTATTGTATTGACCAGCCATATCAGGCGACCATTTTGCAGCATAATCAGGGCTTGTAGAGTTTAATATAGTACCGTTAGTAGACATATCTGTAACATATATTTCACCGTTTATCTTTTCAATTTTGAGATGTTGCCCTGAAATATATTCATTATTAATGCATATATCGTTAACTCCGTTAACGGTTCTACCTATCATAAATGAATCGCCATCTTGCATTGCGTTTAATTTAGCTTGCAAATCTCTTAAGTCGATATCAACTTTATTTCCAAGTCTTATTCTTGTGTTAACATCTGCTTTTACGCGCTCGCCTTTCGGACATCTGATATCAGAATTCTTACCGCCAAAAGAATTAATCCAATCTGGCATAGCTGTTCCGGCAGCACGTCTTGCATTTCTGGCTTCATTAACATCATCAACAGCCTTTTTAAATTTCAAGCCAATACTTCTTGCCTTTGCTTTTAATCTATCAAGCAAATCCGTCATTACTTCGCTGAATTTATTGAAATTAGCCTGAATATAAGCTTTTGCTTTTTCATAATCAGCCATAGTTTTGACACGTGCGATAAGTTCTTCTGCTTTTTGATAAGCCTTATAGAGTTTTTCACCGAGTTTCTGACGTAATTCTGCCGCACTAAATCTGGATTTTGGTGCATCAGCAGCTTCTGCAGCATCACTCTTAGGAGCTTCGCTCTTTATCTTAACAAGCCTATCTCCTTCTATTTTGAAGCCTTTTTGTTCAAGCAGAACGGAAATTTCTTTCATTTTGTTAATATTTGCAGCCTTATCAGCGTTGTTTAGTGGTGAATAAGTGACCTCCATTTTTAATCTATAGTATTCTGCAAACAATTCTTCATGATTCATTTCTGCATATGACTTTTGAGATGTTTGAGAGGCACCTTCTGCATGAGTCGAATTATCCGTCTTTGGTTCTTCTGTCTTAGGTTCTTCGGTTTTAGCTTCATCAGCCTTAGGCTCTTCTGCCTTGACATTCTCATTTACTCCGGCTTTTAATTCCGCAGATTTTGCATCTACAGCTGCTTGAAGTTGTTTCTTATAACTTCCGAGCATTTTCTTTTTATTCACAAGTCTGCTAATTTCATTAAGCTCATCTTCTGAATCAATTTTCTTAATATAATCCATTAACTGTTCAAATTCTTCTTTTACAAGCCCCTTATCGGAGTTTAACATTGAATGGATATAGCTTTTCTGTGCCTCATCAGTAACATTAGGTTTAGGGGTTAAAACCTTAACTCTGGCATCAATTGCATCATAAAGTTTTCTATAATTAGCAGTTACTCCGCCGTATGTTAGTTCTTTTTGTCTTAACTTATTTTTAAGTTCATTTAAGACATTTATGTCATTGGTATTTTTTATATAATCACTCAATACACGAACATCTGAATCATTTAATACGCTATGTTTTTCAAAAATATGGTTTATAGTATTTTGCGTATTTGCTTCTTTTGCAGCATCATAAGCAGCTTTTTGTGGAGAAGTAAGTTTTTTCTCTGCTTCGTCAATCTTAGCCATAAGCTCACGTCTCAAATCCCTATCAGCAAGTGCTTCTACTTCAGCGCGAATTCTTGCGAGTTCTTCACCTGATATATTTGGATTATCTAAAGCTTCATCTACTTCCGCGCGAATAACTTCTGCTTTTTTAGACCCAACATGAACATTGGAAGGATGCGCAGCACCATGAGATGTTGCCTTATCAAGATTTTCCGTGCCTGTTTCTTTAGCCTGTTTAGCCGACACAGCATGACCTACTGCGTTTGCGCCTAATGACAGAACAAATGCCTGCAAGAAGCTTGCTTCATCAAATTGACCGTGCTGACAGTACATTTGTACAAGTGATTGGATAGTATCACTCGATACTTCAAATCCGCAGGCTTCCGCTCTTGCAATAATTATAGACATTTTTTCTATTGTTTCAGTGCTTACATTAGGGAATTTTGCAGCAAGCTGGGCTTTTTTAGCTTCAAGCACACCTTTACCAATTTTTCCGGCTTGATTTTGCATCTTATATGCAATCTCTTTTGCTTTTTCTAAAGCCTCTGCCACTTTACCCTTTGGTAACCGTGCAAGCCATTTATTCTGACTGACAATTGCGCTCCCACCTTTTGCAAAAGTTTCAGCAATCTGTCCTATTTTTACTCCGACTGCTGCTAATGCACCATCCCAGAATGCTTGTGAAACATCTGAAGTCCATTCTGAATTTGTCCACCCGTCAGCATCTGTAGAGTTTTCAAGAGCATTCAAACCTAGCGATGCTCCTGCTGTCATTGCAAATACAGCTAGTGAACCGCCGCCGGTGAATGGAGCTGCGATTATAGCACCAATCATTACACCAATATTAAGAACAGTTTTTCCTGTTTCTATTGTTGAGATATAATCTTCTATCATAGAGTCTGGTGCATCTACACCGAAGGCATCGCGGTATTCTTTTTTGAATCCTTCAACTTTGCTTTCATATCCGTCGCTTAGCATTTCAGAAACTTTACTGCTGTTAGAATTTAGCGGAATATCAACTCCAAGTATAGCCTTTGAAACATCTGCAAGACCTTGTTTTAACTGATTTGCAATTTCTTGAAGTTTTGCGGCAGAAACCGGTTTTCCTGACTTGTCAACAATAACACCGTTTTTATAACTGTATCCTAGCCCTTCAAGACTTAATTTTTTACCTGACATATTAGATAATTTTTCTAATGTATCAATTATTGCAGAAGCATACTGCTGCTCTGTACGAGCGGTACTGAGTTCGTCCCAGCAGGCAGTAATATTATCTTTTGCATATTCCATGCAAGCTAATCTCTGAGCCTGATTTGCAACATTTTCTACTTTTTCTGCATCAAAGTTAATACCAACATTGCGTTCTTTAAATACTGCTTCAAAGCTTACAGCAACCTCTTTACCGTTTTCGATTTTTGCAAGTTTGCCATCTGCTGCTAATTTTAATAAGCGCAAAGTTTCTGTATCATGCTCAATTCTTGCAGCAATTTCCTCACGAGTTGTACCTATTCCATAAGCCTCACAAAAAGCATTTAAAGCACCGGAAACAACACCTTGACTATCTAGAGCTTTTTGATAATCTTGTTTCATCTGCTCCAGCTTCTGTTCAAAAACCTGTACTGTCATCTGGTATGCTGCTTTTTTATCTTCCGGAATATTCTGCACCTGTTTTGTTTCAACATACATATTATCAGAACTATCTGTATTTTCTTTATACGCATCCGAAATAGTTTCTGCCAGAGGAGCTACTATTAAAAATTTACCAAGACCATTCCAGAATTCAGCTTTTGACTTGTATTCGGCTTTTTCTTTATTGAACTGCTCTAAGACTTTTGCAAGAGAAGAACCTTTCTTTTTAAGCAGCTCATCAACCATGTTTGCTACCTCACTGGTTCTAATTGCCATAATACCTTTTGCTCTTACATTAAAGTCAGGGCTTTGTATTAATCTAAAAACAACTTCAACAGTTTTTGTTCCGCCAAGAATTGTATTTGCAGCCAATTCTGCATATACTAAATCGCTCTTTTCCTGTCTGAGTTTCTTCGTTAAGAAATCATCAAACCCTGCTTGATGTTTGGTTTTTAGCAATTCTAGAACTTTTGAGTAAACACGTTTGTCTTTTATTTGCTGTACTGCATCCTGTATATTAGAAAAATCTCCTTCCAGAATTTGCAAAGCAGCCTGTTCTGCACGTAGATTTATAATTTCCTGTTCAGTATAAGCTCCTTGTTTAATAAGCATTTCGTTGAATTTACGAATTTCTTTATGATCTCTTGAAATTCCCATAAAGGTATCGCATTCATCATACAAGATAGCCTGTAAATAGCTTTGGCCAGCTATTTGCGGTTTGATACCTTTTTTCTCGCAATATGCCTTTAATTTCACTTCCACAGCTTTTCTATCTGCAGGTGAATCTATTGCACGTATAGCTTGTTCCAGATATTCAATATCTGTACCTGCACCTTCGACAGCTTCCTGAGTCAATTCTTTAACTGCCTGAGCTTTTTCTTCACCTTGAATTGCATTCGTTTCGGCTAAAATACCATTCAAGTATTTTACTTCACTATCCCACATCTCTCCTTTACAATAGTCAAGAAGATTTTTACTTGGAGAGCCTAAACCATAGAATGTACGGTGGTTTACAAGTATCTGGTTTACTAATTTGTAAACTTCTCTTGCTTGCGCATTATCTTTTTCTCTGTTGCCGGTCGGTTTCGGACATTTAATCATCCTTACGCCTTTTTTGATTTTTTCACAATCTGTGCCAAATCCGTCACCACCGTCAAAGATTACTCTTGCGGCCATTCTTGCTTGAGCTTTATTAGCTTCCTGACCGGTTAAAGTTCCATTTGATATCCATTTCTGAACAACCTGTTCTAAGTAATCAGATGAATTATAGGTGTGAACTGCAGAATGATTTGCTTCTTCATAAATAAGTTTTTCTATAGGAGAATATTTTTCATCTGTATTATAACCTTTTAGCGCAAGAAGTCTGTTTACTTCTTTTAACTCTTCCGGTTTATCAATTCTTGAAATAGCTCTCTTAAGTGCATCTATATCATTCCAGCCGGAAATTGCTTTTTCTATATCAGCAACAATTTGTGCAGCAGAAGATCTTTGAACTGATTTCTGCTCAGGTGAAACATCATTTGCATCCCCGGCTTTATATTTTTCGGTTGCATTATTCATTGCATTCCTAATTTTTGCAGCAGCATTATTTATCCAGTTATTAAGAGTATCTATATCGTTAATTTTTTGATAATCACCAAAATAAATTCCTGTTACACCTAGTGCCTTAGCCTGAGCTGCGAGTTTTTTGCATATGTGTTCTTTTACGGTATTAATATCAAGGCCCCATTCATCATCTATATCTTTCGCAAGAGATACACCATACTTACTCTGATATGAAGCCACAACAAAAGCAACATTCTCATATGTTATAGTTTTTAAAAGTCCAATTGTCTTAGAATTTGTTGAAGCACCTGATATCTGGCTATGAAGAGCTTCTGCAAGTTCATCAGCTTGTTTCTGGATTGTAACTGTGTCATATTTTTTTCTAGTTTTTATTCCCTGAACACTATCATAAATTGATGGGCAATGTTTTTTAAATTCAGCACCGCTGATTTCTTTGCCTTTAGGATCATAATAACGTATATTTCCATCTTTATCTTTTGTTACATAGTAACCATTGTTACCTTTAGCAACGACCTGAGGTTTATTAGCTTCTGCCTCTGCTATTTGTCTTGCTTCTTCTGCTCTCCTTTGCGCATCTTCATTATATGCAGCAATTGCTTCTTCTTTTGTCTGTCTGCCTTGAAGAGCAGCATCATCCGCAGCAAGTTTACGAGGAATTTTAATCTCTTCCCCAACATTGAAATAAGCATTAGGATACTTGCCTCTCACTTTACCGGCATTTGCCTTAATCAAATCTTTTACATTAACACCAAATTTATTCGCAATATCTTCAATCGTTTCACCATTCTGAACAATAATGCCAAGGGTATTGCCATTTTCATCATACCTTACATTATAAGTCTGGCCGTTTCTTACTTTAGTCTGCTCTATATGTCTATCCTGATTATCATAATTATCTGTTACATCTGTATTATCTTCACTGTAACTGTCTGAATAATTACCTTCAGAATCGTATTTTTTAGTGTGTGTCGGCTGACCATTCTGAGTTATAACCTCTGTTTTTCCATCCTCATTATAAGTACGCTCAATATTCTTGCCGTCAGATGTTGTAACAGTTTCTCCTGTTTTTATGCCATTTTCGTCATAATTATAAACTGTTGTATTACCGTCTTTTACAATTTTTACAAGACGAGGTGATCTGGTATTACCATCATCAATATATTCATATTCTTCTACGCTGCCGTCCTCTTTCTTGCTAACCTGACTTATAGGCTTTTCTTCTGCATCATACTTAATTGTGGTAATGCCGCTATGCTTACTGCTCGTAATTACTTCCTGTGTTTTCTTATTATTCTTATAAGTAGTTGTTACAGTTTCGTCACCTTCCGTAACACTTTCTTCTGTTTTAACGTCATCCTTATCTATGGTAGTTGAAATAGTCTTACCGCCGTTTTTTATTGTGATAATTCTTGAACCGTCAGGAAAAACTTTCTCAATTTTACCATTCTTATACTCTATAATTTCAACGTCAGGATTTGTTTTATCTTTTGTAATTTCTTTTACATCTTCTGAAAGAGCAGACAGTTTATTTAGAAGAGCATATAAAGCATCTCTGCCTTTTCTGCCAATTTTTTCACCATCTAACTCATATTTCTTGCCTTCTCTTTTAGATAGAGTATTATCTTCTCCCGCAAGTTTTTTGATTTCAGCGAAAAACGCTTCTAGCTCACTTCTACTGAGCATATTGTCATTAGGATTTGAATCAATTTTACTTAATATCTGTTCAAATACAGGCTTTAATTTTTTATCAACATCTTTAAGAAGCTCATCTTTTTTGATACCGCTTCTAATTTTGCTAAAATCAATTTCACCATACTGCCCTTTTTTTCCCAACGACAAATTCTCTGACATCTTACGCCCTTTCCAGTTCTAATTTTTCTTACATCTTTTCTTTATTGAACTAACATTTTCTGCAAAATGTTATATTATATTTGTATTTACGGCATAATCTGATAAAACTTTAATTTTTCGCATCAAATTGTTACAAAAATTAATACTTTTTCTACCCCAAATGTCCAAAAACATTGAAGCCATAACATTTTGCAGAAAATGTTATGGTACGGATAAAAAAGGTTGGCCGTACTTCTGCACAGTCAACCTAGCTTTTGTTATATCTTATACCTTAATAAACTTCCCCTATTAATAAAATTTCTGCACTAGGATGTCCATCACAACCTTTAAAAAAGTTAAACTTATACCCCAAGTTTAAACTTTCTAACCAGGGTTTTATTTTATAGAAATCATGATAGTTATGATAAATACTAATCAAAAGTATAGGTTTTTGTTCCTTTATAGTATTTATTGCACCATCTAAAAGTTGCTGTTCAAAACCTTCTACATCTGTTTTTATTAATCCGACTTTTAAATTATATTTTTTTACATAATCATCTAGACAAATCGTTTTACATAGTTCAGTAGAAGCGTCGCCGTTAACTTTGTTTGTACATAAAGTACTCCCCCCATGCTCTCGTACTTCAATGGCTTGTTCACTGTTTCTATTACCTAAAGCCATATTTTCATATACAATATTATGTAAGTTATTAAGTTGAATAGTTTTTTGGCCTAATGCGTAAATATCTTTAACAGGTTCAAATGAGATTATTTTATTATGAGAACAAAACTCTCTAAAGATAAGAGCTGAATCTAGAACATATCCGCCTCCATCAATAATAACTGCATTCTCATCCATTTTTTCAAGAGTCTTTAAAACTTGCATCCCATTTTGGTCCACAAACACATTGCTATAGAAATGAACTTGAGGACTCTTAGGTAATTTAAAATTTTTGTACTGTATATATTCATCATAATCTTGAATTTCATATTCCATATCAACATGAGCCTTATAAGCTTCAAACTCTTCTTCTGTATAAAAATTTTCCGGCAAAAAAATTTTTGAGTACTTTCGCTTTTCTATAGTATTCAAAATTTTATTTAAATTATATAAACTTTCTTCTTCCAAATTAGCCTTTAAAGCCTCTACATTTTGTTTATGTTCATCCAAACTTGAAACTTGATTTGCATTTAACCCATGCAAATAATCCACGCAGATATGAGGAAGGACTTTAAAAGCAAGCATACCTAGATTATATTCTAATGCATTTATTCTTCCCCTCTCATTACTTAACCTTTGTCTTAATCTTTCTATTGCATCATACTTTATTCTGAAAGCTTGTTTTTTCTCTTTGTCAAAAATAAATAACGATATAAATTTTACTAAACCTCTGTTCATAATAGCTCCTTTAAACTCACTTTTAAACACCATAACATTTTAAATAAAATGTTATGGTTAGCGTCGTTATTGAACAATAGGCATGATTAAAAATAAAAGAAATTATTTACATAATAACTTATTAGTGCTATCTTTTAATATATAACATTTTATTTAAAATGTTATATAAAAAGAGAAGTGCGGTAATAAACAGCACCTCTCTTTGAAATTTGCAGTTTTTAAATTACAAACAATTTTTTATATCATCTACAATAAGTTCAGGAGTTAAATGATACCGCTGGTATAATTCTTCAAGCGGAACTCTGTCAGTGAACTCTTTTCTGGCGCCGAAATTCAACACCTTCATATCAGAGTTACCAAAATATGATGCAATTTTTTCTCCAAAACCGCCTTCAATAGCTCCATCTTCAAGTGTGATAACAAGCTTGTGATTTGCCTTCAAGCTTTCCATAAGTTCTTCATCAACGCCGGAAATAAAGTGAGGGTTTATCAAGGTTGCAGAAATGCCCAAATTTGCTTTTAGAGCATCTTTTACCTTAACACCAAGATGGAAGAAATTGCCAAGCCCTAGAATTGCAACTTCTGAACCACTTTCAACAACCTGATACTTATTTATCTTTGAATAATCTGTAGTATCCTTTTCTCCTGTGCTTATTACTTGAGTGAATGGAACTCTGATAACTACAGAATGCTCACTTTGTGAATTTGCCCAGTCCATCATTGAAATATATTCTTCTTTATTCACAGGTGCAAGATATACAATATTTGGAATATTACAAATCAAAGGAATGTCATATTTTGAAAGATGAGTGGCATCCATGCCAGTAATACCACCCCAGAAAATAAGAAGAGTGGCAGGAGTATTATTAAGTGCTAAATCCTGAGAAAGCTGGTCATATGTTCTTTGTATAAAAGAACTCATTACAGCAAGCATTGGTTTTGCTCCGCCTTTAGCGAGCCCAGAAGCAAATGCCACAGCGTGTTCTTCTGCGATACCAACATCAACATAATTTTTACCCAGTTTTTTTCTGAATTCTGGAGTAAATCCGCTTACCCCCGGAGTTGCTGGAGAAATAGCGATAATTGAACTGTCCTTTGATGCTCTGTCAAGAATATAATCAGCAGTTATACTTTCATAACTTTCTTTACGGATAGCATTCTCTGCAACAGGCTTTTTGTCAAGTTCACCCGGAACAATCCAGTGATAATGTTCTTTGTCAACTTCTGCTTCATGCAAACCTTTACCCTTGATTGTATGCATATGAACCAATACGGGATGGTCAGCATCTTTTACTCTGTCAAATACAGATATTAATTCATTAAAATCGTGTCCGTTATCTATATAATAATAGTCAAAGCCGAGTGTTTTAAAGAAATTATTTTCTGCCTGCCCTTTTGTATCTCTTAAAAGCTTAAGGTTTGAATATAAGCCGCCGTGATTTTCTGCAATAGACATATCATTATCATTTACAACAATAATGATATTACTGCCAAGAACAGCAGCATTATTAAGCCCTTCCAAAGCTTCACCTCCGGTTAAAGACCCGTCGCCAATAATTGCAACAACATTTTCCTTACCGCCTATCAAATCCCTAGCCTTTGCTAATCCGCAGGCAAGACTGACAGAAGTAGAAGTATGTCCTACTTTAAATAAATCGTGCGCACTTTCTTCCGGAGCAGTATAACCCGTATAAGTATGATACTTTGCCGGATTTGTAAACCCTTCTTTTCTTCCGGTCAAAATTTTATGCGGATAACACTGGTGAGAAACATCAAATACGAATTTATCAACAGGAGAATTAAACACCCTGTGAAGTGCAATTGTTGCCTCTACCATGCCTAAATTCGGCCCCAGATGCCCTCCGGTTGTGTTTACCTTTTTCAATATTAAATCTCTTATCTCAGCAGACAGCAGGTTCATTTCCTCTGCACTTAACCCCCGCAAATCTTCCGGAGTATTAATCTTATCCAAAACCATTAACGTTTTTTCCATTTTTGCTCCTTTCTTATAATAATTATTATATTACAACCTTAGACCTACTCTCAGTCAAGAGGAAACTAAAAAAAATTCTCACTACATATCGTCTAGCCATTCCGGCCTTACCCCGGTTGGGAATGCCGTTATTTATTGTATCTGTTCTAATGAACTAAAGAAAGGAGATTATATGTTCTACAATGTATTAAAAGCCAAAGATATTGTTAATTTGGATGAAACCAAATTCGACAGACAGGTACTTATGGAAAACGGCGACAGCTGTTTAAACATAATTGCAATCAAAAAAGGAGAAATAATAGACACGCATACTTCAATTGCTGATGCAGCTGTTTACGTAATTGACGGCGAGATTGAGCTGCATTTTGATGCTGAAAAGTTTAAACTCGACAAAGGTGAAATTCTCATGTTCAAAAAGGACAAAGAACATAAAGTTCATGCCCTTAAAGACTCTAAATTCTTACTCATCAAGATATAAAACTATGCGCGGAAGTTATTCCGCGCTTTTAATTATATTGAACTAATTCTAAAGTATTATTTTGTTACATTTCTTTACAATTTCTTACCGTATGGAAAATCGCGGGTTTCAGCGGAAAAACAAAAGTTTCGAACGCCTAACATTTTATAAAATCATTGATTATCTGTTATGTTGTTGGTATAAATTTGCATGGACGATTAGTCCTTTAGTAGTACACAAAAGAAAAGGTTTAAAAATTATGACATTACCAAACGTAGCTTATTTCTCAATGGAAATAGCAATGGATCAATCACTCAAGACATATTCTGGTGGTTTAGGATTTTTGGCAGGTTCACACATGTTATCTGCCGGTTATTTGCAAATGCCTATGGTAGGTGTAACTATGTTATGGTCATATGGTTACTATGATCAAAGAATCGACCATTCAGGCAACGTTGAAGTAGCTTACATCAGAAAATATTATGATTACCTTGTTGATACAGGTATCACTGTAGAAGTTGACACTTTTGGAGAAAAAGTTAAGGTTAAAGCATTCAGAGTTGACCCTGAATTATTTGGCACTTGCCCTGTTTACCTTCTTACAACTGATATTGACGGTAATAGCGACTGGGCTAAGAGCATTTCTCATAAGCTTTATGATGGAAATGAAAGAATCAGAATTGCTCAGGAAACAGTTCTTGGTATTGCAGGTGTTAGAGTTCTTCAAGCAGCAGGTTACAACTTTGATGTAATCCACATGAACGAAGGCCATGCACTTCCTGCAGCTTTTGAACTTCTTAGACAATACAACGGCAACCTTGATGAAGTTAGAAGAAAAACTGTATTCACAACTCACACTCCTGTTGCTGCCGGTAACGAAGTTCACTGGGTTGATACATTATTAGAAGGCGGTTTCTTTGCCGGTGCTTCTAGAGAAAGAGCTCTTCAATTAGGCGGAGAAAACTTCTCTCTTACAGTTGCTGCTTTAAGAATGTCAAGAATTGCTAACGCTGTATCTCAGCTTCACGGTCTTGTTGCTAACAAGATGTGGGAATGGGTTGACGGAAGATGCCCTATTAGAGCTATCACCAACGCTGTTAACCTCCACTACTGGCAGGATAAGAGAATGAACGGAGATAAATCTTTCGACGAATTACTCGCTGCTAAACGTGAAATGAAAGAAGAATTATTCAAATACGTTGCTAACGTTGCCGGTAAGAGGTTTAATCCTGATGTATTAACTATTACATGGGCAAGAAGATTTGCTGATTACAAACGTGCATGGTTAATCTTGATGGATAAAGACAGAATTAACAAACTGTTAGATGAAAATAAAGTTCAAATCATCTTTGCTGGTAAATTCCATCCGGATGATGTAATGGGTAAAGAAATGTTCAACAAGTTATTGAACAGATCTCACACATTAAAGAACGTAGTAGTTCTTCCTGGTTATGAATTACAATTATCAGGTATGCTGAAACGCGGTACTGATGTATGGTTAAATACTCCGTTAAGACCGTTTGAAGCTTCAGGTACTTCTGGTATGTCAGCTAATGCTAACGGTGCTCTTCACCTTTCTACTTTTGACGGTTGGACTGTTGAAGGTACATTCCCTGGCATTAACGGCTATACTGTTGAGTACCCTGAACTTGATGATGATATGCCTTGGGAAGAAAGACACTGGAAAGATCATGAATGTATGATGGATATCATCGAAAACCAGATTATTCCTACTTACTACAACAACAAGCAGGAATGGGCTAGAATGATGAGACAGGCTATCAGAACTGCTGAAGCTTACTTCAATTCTGACAGAATGGTTATTGAGTACTACAACAGATTGTATAAGCCAATCGCTCATGACGATTGCTCTGCTGGAGAAAAGAAGAAAGAATTAAATATTTCTGAAACTCCTACATTTGATGCTTGGACTTACTCAAATATCAAGTAGATAAAAAAAAGACCGGTTTTAAAAACCGGTCTTTTTTTTATTCCTCAAACGGTATTGTTATAATAAATTTATTACCTTTTCTTTCTTTTGTCATTTTATCCCCTTCGACCTTTTCGTCAAGATAATATGCCTGAGAGAAATTCATTATATCTTCTCTGTGGTGTTCCTTTTTTTCAACTTCGCCGGAAACAGTAACTACATTATCAACAAGCTTGACATCAATATTTTTTTCGCTTCCGCCTAGAGGTTTCAAATCTACTATTAACTTATACTCGCCCGGTTCTTTCACTAGATTTACAAGCATAGGTGCCATTTTAGGTTCAAACGGGTTATCCCCGAAGCGCTGTTCCATACGTTCAATACGCTTTTGCTCATGCCTCATCATTTTTTCCATTTTACGCATCTGGTATGACGGGTCTGTCATTCTGTTAAATGTCATGTCTGCTACAAAATAAAAAGCTAAAAAAGCTCCTATAAGTGTCGCTAGAATGACTCCTAAAGTTCTTAACCAGTGACTTTTGTGTTCGTAATGGTATTCTCTGTTGTTCTCTTCAATCATAAAAATCTCCTTTCTTTATTCTTGTTTTGTACCTCATGATAATATGTAAATCAATAGCCGAAGAGGGTATATACCAATTACCCGACTGGAATAATATTTATATCTGTTTATCTTTAAGTTATAATAACTTTAAGCGAGGTGTTTATGAAGAAATCATTAATAAAGTATCCTTTTTTGACAAGAGAAGTAGAGATTTATGAGCGGGACAACGGGCATAAAATCGTTCTTGCTCATAAAGAAGGCGGGATGGTAAATATATCATCCTGGGTCAAAACAGGTTCTATAAATGAAAATGATAAAAACAATGGAATCTCTCATTTTCTTGAACATTTAATGTTTAAAGGTACTCATAAACATAAGGCTGGTGAATTTGATAAAATACTTGAAGCAAGAGGCGCTATTGTAAACGCTGCAACGTGGAAAGATTACACATTTTATTATGTAACCCTTCCGAAAGGTGAGAACAATGAAAACTTCTATAAAGCAATAGAACTTCATGCCGACATGATGATAGACCCTGTAATACCTGATTATGAAATGGGTGCACCGTTTGATATAAATGACAAAACCGTCACAGACAAACGTGAACGTCATGTTGTAATAGAAGAAATTCGTATGCGCAAAGACCAGCCTTGGACAAAGGTTTATAATGCGACAAATCATGCAATGTACACTTCACATCCATATAAACGTGATGTTATCGGTACTCCGGAAATTATTTCACAGGTATCTCAGGAAGAGGTTATGAACTATTACAGAACCTTCTATTCTCCAGAAAATGTAACAACAATAGTTGTCGGTGACTTCGACAGCGAAGATATTCTTAACCGTGTAGTTGAAGGATTCAGCTGGGGAGATAGACCTCATCCTCCTGAAAAAGATTTCGGACCGGATAGTCCAGTAAAGGAAACAGTCTATATTGAGAATAAAGCAAATATAAATTCTTCGTTTATGATGTTTGGTTTTCTTGGAGCCATGGCAAAAGATTTAAAAAATATTATTGCACTTGAGATGCTTGCTGTAATACTTGGTGAAGGTGCAAGTTCAAGATTATATAATAATTTGATAGAAAATCAGCCAGAGCATATATTTAACATGATTGATGCAGAGAATTACTCATTCCGTGATGGTTCTAACTTCTTTGTACAGGCAAATTTTAATCCTGAATACAAAGAAAAAGCTATTGAACTTGTTAAGGAAGAAATTAAAAAAGTTCAAAATGAAATTACTGAACGAGAAATTAATAAAGCAAAGAAAAAACTTAAATCCCGTTTTGCCTGTGAAGCTGAAACAGTTTCTGATATCGGTGAAGCAATAGGATATTATATGACTGTATGCGATGACTTAAATCTGGCAGAAGAATATCTGCCAATTTGTGAATCAATCACTATTGAAGATTTAAAAGATGCCGCAAAGAAATATTTAGATCTTAATCATGCCGTTATTTCTATTTTGAGTCCGGATAATAAATAAAATCAATTTTTCTGGCATTTTTCCAGAACAGTTATAGTTACATTTTGTGCATCTTTCGTTGCATTTCTATACAGCTCTATTAAGCGTGTTTCAGCTGGTGTAATACGAATTGACTGTGGTGTTGCTACACCATAAAAAGCAGTAATATCTACATTATAAATTTTACACAACATTAATAACGTATCGCCGTAAGGAGTTGTTTCTCCGCTTTCCCACTTACTTATAGTTGCTGCGGTCTTATGTATACGTTTTGCAACCTCACGCATACTTAACCCTGCTTTTTGTCTGCATAATCTTAACTGAAGCGGCAATGAAGTACTTAAAGACTCTGCAGTTTTTTCTTTTGGTTTAGTCATAAATATTTCTCCTATACCATAATTATATCGAAAAATTAAATATTTAAAAATTTGCTTGACAATAATCCGGATGTGTTTTATTATTCATATGTTAATTATTACGATACTGTTAATCTATAATACACTTTGGAGAAAATATGATTACTCTGGAAGAAAAAGTAAAAGAATTTATAAATACAAATGGGATTAAAAAAAAATTCTTTGCTAATCTATTAGGAATTTCTGTAGCTAAGTTAAGCGCTATGCTGCAAGGCAAAAGAAAAATGAAAGCCGATGAATTAATTATTTTTTCAGAGTACTTCAACTTAAAATCTGATTTTTTTGCCGATGTTAATTGTTTACAGGAGTGTAATTGATGGAAACAAAAATCTCTGTTATAATTCCTGTTTATAATACAGAAGAATATCTTGGTAATTGCCTGACAAGTATTTGCACCCAGACTCTTGAAGATTTAGAAATAATTTGTATCAACGATGCTTCTGAGGATAACTCTCTTAATATACTCAATGATTTTGCAAATAAGGATAAGCGCATAAAGGTAATTAATTTTAGGCTTAATAAAGGCGCTGCTGTCGCGAGAAATAACGGAATAAAGATTGCAAAAGGCGAGTTTATCAGTTTTATTGACAGCGATGATTATCTGGAAACAGCCGATTTTTATGAAAAATTATACAATAAAGCCATACAAACAAATGCAGATATTACAAAAGGATTATATAAAAACTCCTTTGATAACACTGTTTATGAAGATATAAATAATAAGATTAAAGAAAATAAGAATAATTTCTGTTCAACATATTGCAGTGCTATTTTCAGAAGAAGTTTGCTAATCAATAATAATATCACATTTCCTGAAATCAGTGATATGGAAGATCCTGTATTTGCTTTTGAGGCCGCATTATATGCCAATAAAATTGAAGTAGTTGAAGACTTGTATATCGTAATTACACAGCGTGATAATTCTCTAACCAAAAGACAGCTCCGTTTCCAACAGCTTAAAGATAAGATTAAGGGGATGGAGATTTTATTGCATCTGGCAAATTCTAATTCTATTACGCCTGAGGTTTACAGCTATGTCTTAGGCTACTGGTTTGTAACAATAATACAGGATGTATTAAACAAAAATAATTCTCGCATTTTCAGTGAATATCTATTCTGCAAAATGGCAGGAATTTTCAGAAACTTTAAGTTTAATGTTGACATAAATGCGACTTCTTACAATTTTTTTAATAAGAACCTAAGTGAATTTTATTACTTTGATAAAGAGGAACTAAAAAAAATTATCGATACAAAAGATATAATCTCTTTTGATATTTTTGATACACTTCTTTTACGTCCGTTTTTAGCCCCGTCTGATGTTTTTAAATATATGGAACAACAATATAATATACCAAATTTTGCACTTACAAGGCTCGTTAACGAAAAGAAAGTACGCATGGTTAAGACTATTCGCGACAGAAGAATAGAAGATATAACAATTGATGAAATATATTCTAAACTCGATAAAAATCTCAGAGATAAAGAAATGGAGATTGAAGCACAAATATTACAATGTAATGAAGAAATTCTTGAAATCTATAATTATGCACTAGAACAAGGAAAGCAAATTATAATAACATCAGACATGTATCTTCCTACAAATTTCCTTGCACAAGTTCTGAATGATAAAGGTTTTAAAAATTTCAGTAAATTGTACGTTTCAGGTGAAATTGGAAAATGTAAGGCTACCGGAAACTTATATAAATTCATTATCCAAGATTTAAATATAAGTCCTGATAAAATATTACATATTGGCGATAATAAAATTTCTGATATAGAAAAAGCCAAAGAAAACAGTATCGAAGCATTCTATTATAAAAACATTTTCGAAAGATTTAAAATTTCGAAAATAAACAACTATGCTTTTGAATATTTTGATAACTATGCAATTGATAAGATTAGCAGTTCATCAATTATCGCATTGTCAGCAATTAATTGGATTAATCAGAATGACAAATCTAATTACTGGAAAGATTTAGGTTATAATATCGGGGGCCCGCTAGCGCTTAGTGTTGTAACAAGCATATTTACAATAGCAAAGCAGCGAAATCTTAGCGATATATTCTTTGTTGCCAGAGATGGTTATATGCTTAAATTAGTATATGATTTAATTAAACCTGAAAATGCACCAAAAAGTCATTACATATACGCTTCCAGACGAATGAAAAACTTATGTATAAATGATAATCCTATATTTAGCGAAATAACTAAAAATAATTATCAAAAATACGCAGCTTCAATCAAATTATCCGGAGAGAATATTGGAATTGTTGATACCTGTGCAGGTAATTTTTCCGCACAAACATTAATTGAAAAGTTTTTCAGCGCAAAAAGTTTTCTCGGGATTTATATAGCGTCAACGCTTAATTATAAATATAATTATATAAATTTAAGCATCAAACCGCACTCCAACAAAGCAATAGGCTTTAGTTGGGATTTAATCGAGTTTCTTTTTACATCAAACGAAGCGCCTGTTGAAGATATGAAAAATGAAAAACCTGAATATAGAGAACTTTTAAATGATAATGACTTCTTCAGATTAAACCTATTCCCTTTTATTTCAGAAGGAATACTTAATTTCGTAAAAGATTACACTAAAATATTTGGAATACAAAGTTTCAATTTTGATGCCGATCAAGTATTTGAATATATCAAATGTTTTTGGCAAAATATGAGCTTTTTAGACTATTATATGCTTTCGCAGGTAAAGCATCCTACAGATTCTGCACAACAAGTTTATGTTTCTTTAACACTTGCAGATGAGGAAAGAATAAAAATATTAAACAAAAAAGTGGGTAAAAAACTGGAACTTATACACAATTAATAAAAAAGGCGGTTCTCGAAAAGCCGCCTTTTAAATACATATCTCGAAAAATTATCTCTTTGAGAATTGGAATCTCTTACGAGCTCTTTTTCTACCATATTTCTTACGTTCTTTAACTCTTGCATCACGAGTCAACAAGCCTTCTGAACGTAATACATTTTTATATTCCTCATTAACTTTCAATAATGCTCTTGAAATACCGTGTCTGATAGCCGCTGATTGAGCAACGATACCGCCGCCAACAGCTTTAACTCTTACATCATACTTGTCTTGATTTTCAGTTAAAACAAGCGGTCTGTAAATCATCATTTCAACAGCCGGCATATTACCAATATAAGCACCTAATGTTTTTCCGTTAACGAAAATTCTGCCTTTACCTTTTACAAGTTTTACAACTGCAACAGCGCACTTTCTGCGGCCTGTAGCCATTATTTCTTTAGATTCAGCCATTACTTAGACTCCTTTCCCAATACAACAGGTTTTTGAGCTGCATGCGGATGTTCAGGACCGCAATATACTTTCAACTTGTTGAACTGTTCAGCGCCAAGAGTGTTGTGCTGCAACATTCCCTTAACAGCTTTTTCAATTAACTTTGTTGCATCTTTTTCACGAACTTCTTTAACAGAAGCTGCTTTTAAACCACCCGGGTAACCGGTATGGTGATAATAAATCTTATCAGTTTCTTTATTTCCTGAAACTACAACCTTTTCTGCATTAATAACGATAACAAAGTCACCGGTATCAACGTTAGGTGTATATTCAGGTTTATTTTTTCCTCTTAAAATGTTTGCAATTCTTACAGCTAAACGACCAAGAATTTCGCCTTCTGCATCAATTACATACCATTTTCTTTCAACTTCAAGAGGTTTTGCTGAATATGTTTTCATGCTTTTTATCTCCGTAGTATTAATATTTTACCTTTACCAGTGTCAGACCATACGGGCTGACTGTTTGCCCCGCCTTACGGCGGTCACATGCCTCAAGAACATTTTTCATATGCTCTACAGGCAGCTTATGCCCCTCTATTTCAAGAAGCGTACCGACTATTGTTCTTACCATATTATAAAGAAATCTGTTTCCTTCAATATGTATAAACACTCTATCACCTTGTTTCTCAACATTTGCTCTAGAGATAAAACAAACTTTGCTCGGGTTAAGCGTTCCGGAACTTTTAAAACTTGAAAAATCATGTTCGCCCAGAAGGAAATTCAAAGCGGTCTGCATCCGCTCTATATCCAATTCATATTTCACTCTTAAGATATCACCGTCAAATGCCTGTTTATAACGTCTGTTAATCAGTTCATATCTGTAATATCTTGCCTTTGCAGACTTTTGAGCGTGAAACGAATCCGGTACAATTCTCAAGTTACTGACAGATATATCATCAGGAAGGATTTCGTTCATTTGATAGATAAATTTTGAAGCAACAATTTCTTTATCAGTATCAAAGTGAACGACCTGTCCTAATGCATTTACACCTTTATCAGTTCTTCCGGAGAAGATTGTTTTAATCGGTCTGTTATTAATTTGAGCCTTAGACTCTATCAAAGTACATAATACTTTCTCTAATTCGCCCTGTATCGTGTTACCGACTTCTTTGCCGGCTTCGAACTGTATCTGACTGCCGTCATAGTTCTTACCACGGTACTGAACGTCTAGAGCGTAGCGCATTAATTATACCAACTGAATTAATGCCATTTCAGAAGCATCCCCTCTGCGTGGAGGAAGTCTGAATATTCTTGTATATCCGCCCTGTCTAGAAGAATATTTAACGCCAATAACGCTGAATAATTTTCTCAAAACAGTCTGCTTAGCTAATTTTTTGCCTTCCTGCGGAGCATCAAATACTTCACCGGTGGTTGTATCAATTAACTGGCCAATTTCTTTATCATAGATATATTTACCAGCCAATCTTCTTGAATTCAAATCACCTTTTTTAGCCATAGTGATTACATTTTCAGCATATGGCTGCAAAGCTTTTGCTCTTGCCATAGTTGTTTTTATCTCACCATGAGTAAATAGTTCAGTAGCTAATGAACGCAACAAAGCTTTTCTTTGGTCTTGTGCTTTACCAAGTGTATGTTTCTTTGTTTGGTGTCTCATTGTTTTCTTTCCTTTTATATAATTTACTAATTTCTATTATTCTTCTGAACCTTGAATAGCATAACCTTCTTCATCTACTTCCGGATTTGGAGCTAAGTCTAAACCGAAGTGGTGTAATCTTTCAATTACTTCATCTGAAGATTTTTTACCAAAGTTCTTAATATTTAACAAATCATGTTCTGATTTCTTTAACAATTCTGCCATTGAGTTAATGCTTGCTCTTTTTAAACAGTTATATGCTCTTACAGATAATTCAAGCTCATCAATAGTGATTGAAGGTTCTTGTTCGGTTTCTTCATGAGATTCTTCCATAACAACAGCCTTTTCTTCAATATCTTTGTGAGAAGTTTTGCCTGTAATAGATGAGATTTGAACAAAGTGTTCAATAAGCAAATCAGCTGCCTGAGTAAGAGCTGTAGTTACATCTACTGTACCATTAGACCAGATTTCAAGAGTTAATTTATCAAAGTCGATATTATCGCCGACACGAGCATTTTCAACTTCATAACGAACTCTTTTTACAGGCATAAAAGTAGCATCAATAGGTAACATATCAATAGGAGTTCCTGATTTTGAGTTTCTTGGAACATCATTTGCTACATATCCTTTTCCTGTTTCTACAACGATATCAGCGTGGAATGAACCGCCGTCTGCTATAGTACAAATCAACCAGTCAGGGTTTACTACCTTAACGCCGGCCGGCAATTGGATATCACTTGCCAATACAGGACCAGGTTTGTCTACATCTATTCTCAAATTCTGAGGTTCTTTTGAATCTGTTTTGATTGCCAAACCTTTAAGGTTCAACATTACGTCGATAACATCTTCTAATACACCAGGAATTGCAGTGTATTCGTGAGTAATACCTTCAATTCTGCAAGAAGTTACAGCAGTACCTTCTAAGCTTGAAAGTAATACACGTCTGAGTGCGTTACCGATAGTTGTTCCAAAGCCTCTTTCTAACGGTTCAATAGTAAATTTACCATATTGTGAACCATCAGAACTGGTCATTGTATTAACAGTTTTAATTTTTAATTCCATATTATTTTCTCCTATCAGCCTATTTTGAATAGTACTCTATAACAAGTTGTTCTTTGAATTCAGGATCTAATTCTTCTCTTTGAGGAATTCTTTCGAATGTAATCTTCAAAGCGTCTTTATCTACTGTTATCCAAGCAGGAGCACAAGATAAATCAATTGCACTCATTACAGTCTTAAGGTAATCGTTGCTTCTTGATTTAATAGTGATTACATCACCTGCTTTAACTAAATATGATGGAATATCTACTTTCTTATCATTAACAAGAACGTGACCGTGGTTAACGATTTGTCTTGATTGTTTACGTGTTACGCCGAAACCAGCTCTAAATAAGACGTTATCTAATCTGGATTCAAGAATTTGAAGGAGGATTGTACCTGTTACACCTTTCTTTCTTGCTGCTTCGTTGTAATATTTTGCGAATTGTTTTTCGCTTACCAAATATGTTAATCTGATTTTTTGTTTTTCATTTAAGTGAATAGCGTATTCAGAAAGTTTTTTTCTTACTGCACCGTGTTGACCTGATGCTGTTTGTCTCATAGAAGATGTTAATTTTCTGTTAGACAAATCTTTTACGCCGTAGTTACGAAATAATTTATTCGTAGGTCCTGTATATCTTGCCATTATTTTCTCCTTTTCTTTTGCAGGGCATCTATGGTTTACTTTTTTGGCCTAAAGCAAGCCCCTGCTATTTTTGTATTTACTATTATACACGTCTCTTTTTAGGCGGACGGCAGCCATTGTGAGGTATAGGAGTTACATCTTTGATTAATGTAATTTCCAAACCAGCAGCCTGGATTGCTCTGATTGCTGTTTCACGACCTGAACCAGGTCCTTTGATATGAACTTCTACTTTTTTCATACCTTGATCAATTGACTTTTTAGCAACTAATTCTGCTGCTGACTGAGCTGCAAACGGAGTTCCTTTTCTAGCTCCTTTGAAGCCTGTAGCACCGGCAGTTGCCCAAGCAATAGCATTACCTTGAGTATCTGTAGAAGTTACAATTGTATTGTTAAAAGTGGATTGTATGTGAACAACACCCTGCAATACATTTTTCTTTTCTTTTTTCTTTGTAGTTTTTGGTCTTGCCATTTTTCTTTTCCTTATATTTCACTATTTTTAATTTCGTTTAAATTTATTCCCTATTATTTCTTCTTACCAGCAATAGGTCCTGTCTTTTTACCGCGTCTTGTTCTTGCGTTTGTTTTTGTTCTCTGACCTCTGCAAGGAAGACCTCTTTTGTGCCTCATACCTCTGTATGAGTTAATTTCTTGAAGACGTTTAATGTTCATTGTTACTTCACGTCTTAAGTCACCTTCAATATTGTATTCAGACAATGCATTACGTAATTGTTTAATATCATCATCTGTTAAGTCATCTGTTCTTAAATCAGGTGAAATACCTGTTACTTCAAGAATCTTTTTGCTTCTTGCAGGTCCTATACCGTAGATATAGGTCAAAGCGATTTCTAGTCTTTTGTTACGAGGTAAATCTACCCCAACTAATCTTGCCATGTTTTCTTTCCTTTATATTTCTTGTACTTACTTATTTTTTACTCTGCGAAAATTAACCCTGTCTTTGTTTGTGTTTAGGGTTTTCACAAATTACTGCAACTCTGCCTTTTCTTTTAATAACTTTGCATTTGTCGCACATAGGTTTTACTGATGATCTTGTTTTCATTGTTTTATCCTTTATCTTTTTGTAATACTTAAAAACTTTTTATTATTTAAGACGGAATGTTATTCTGCCTTTGGTTAAATCATAAGGTGTCATTTCTACTTTTACTCTGTCACCCGGTAATATTCTGATAAAATTCTTTCTTATCTTTCCTGATATGTGTGCCAGAATTTCGTGTCCGTTTTCAAGTTTTACCCTGAACATCGCATTCGGCATGGATTCCAGAATAGTACCTTCTATTTCTATTACGTCTTTTGCCATATTTTCCTCTATTTTTCGGCTGTCAAATAATGCCACTTTAAGGCATCTTAATATAATAATATTTGCTAAAAATCTGAATGCAAGCTGTTTATTATATTTTCGACCATTTTGTAAAGTTTTATTTCTGTTTGTTTTTTTATTCTTAAGTTTTATTCCCTGTAATCTAATATCATGAAAAATGTTGAATTTATAATGCAATTTTGGATTATATCCTTTTTGTAATATTTTTTATTATTAAAAAAACATTCTACATATTTTTATAACTCATTTTATTTCTGTTCATGATACAATTTACACATATAGTATTTTGAAAGGGATTTATTTATGCTAAGAGCCGGAATCGTTGGACTGCCAAACGTAGGAAAATCAACATTATTTAATGCATTAACAGCTACAAAGAATGCACAGAGTGCAAATTATCCGTTTTGTACAATTGAACCAAATGTAGGCGTTGTTGTTGTACCGGATGAAAGACTCCAGATACTTTCTGATTTGTGCAAAGCAAAAGAAATTATTCCTACTGTCATAGAATTTGTTGATATTGCGGGACTCGTAAAAGGTGCAAGCCAGGGAGAAGGATTAGGCAACCAATTCCTGCATAATATTAGAGAAGTCGACGCTATTATTCAGGTTGTCAGATGCTTTGATGACGAAAACACCATTCACGTAGCAGGCAAAGTTGATCCTATTTCAGATATTGAAATTATTAATACAGAGCTTGCCCTTGCTGATTTAGCTTCTGTAGAAAGACGCGCTGCAAGAATTTCTAAACAGGTAAAATCAGGTGACAAGGAAGCAGTTATTGAAGACGGAGCATTAAAGAAACTTAATGAACTGCTGCAAGAAGGAAAATTCATAAATGTAAAAGAACATTTTACAGAAGATGAGATTGAAGCAATTAAACCGCTTAATTTAATGTCTATCAAGCCTGTTATTTATTGCGCGAATGTTTCTGAATTTGATTTAAAAGAAGGCAACAATTACACAAAACAGGTTGAAGAATACGCAAAATCACATGGTGCTCAAACAGTTATAATCTGCGCAAGAATTGAAGAAGAACTTGTTGAACTCGGAGAAGAAGGGGCTAAAGAGTACCTTGAAGAGCTTGGAGTTAAAGACAGCGGGATTAATAAAATGATTAAATCTGTATATGAACTGCTTAATCTTATTACATTCATTACTGCGGGCGAAAAAGAAGTTCACGCGTGGACAATCACAAGAGGAACTAAAGCTCCGCAGGCGGCAGGGGTTATACATACTGACTTTGAAAAAGGCTTTATTAGAGCTGAAGTAACCGGATACAATGACTTTGTACAAAACGGCTCTTATACAGCCTGCAAAGATAAAGGTGTTACAAGATTAGAAGGAAAGGATTACGTAATGCAGGACGGAGATATTGTTCACTTCCGTTTTGCAGTATAATAAGGAAATGCAAATCAATACTTCGGGTGGACAGACAAATTTTAAATGGAATAAAACAACACATTTAGAAATGACAATGCTCGCACTACAAAACAGCAGCATTGATGATATTACTAAAAGACAGGTTGCCAGATATGCCCAAATGCCAGACTTTGCAAAGACAGAATTGGGATATCATAATAACACTCACTTCTTCTTTCCAAATTCTAAGAAAAAAAGCTTCGGGCCAGACTCTGATAAACTAAATGCCTTTAGCCAGTTTAAAGAACATTTGCAGCAAGCAATGCTTTCAGAAGCCAAAGAAGAAGTATTAAAAAAACTCGGCTATGCACTGCATTATTTGCAAGATATGTCTGTTCCGCTTCATACAGAACCGGGCGGATTAATACATAAAATATTAAAATACAAGCTTCACGGAAATTTTGAACGCGGTAAAAAATATGGTGCAACAGCACATTTAGACATATTAACCCAAAATTTTAAGGCAGAAGATCTTGAGTACAGTTCTATACTGGATTTATTTACAAAAACTGCTGAATATTCCCAAAATCCAGAGTTCAAAGTAAAAAGATTTAACAAGAAAAACTGGATTTCCATTCAGCAGGCTTGTTTTAACAGAGGCGTAAACGCTTCCAGAGAATTTTTAGAAAAAGTTCTTGCCGTAAAAAATATTAATTAACGAGTTATTTTGGCAGAATTTATAACCCAGCCGTCAGAGCGAAAGTGTGCATAATTATTTTTTCCTCTGTATTTTTCTCCTTCTGGACTTGACTTAAGCCATTCCTCAAGGATTAAAAGAGCCTTTCTCAGGAGTTCGTAGCCGTATTTTTCAATCAATGAACCGTATTGAGTTGGTGTTAGTATGACAAAATCTATATCAGGAAGAGAAATTTTTACCTCGCTGTCATACTTCGGTCTGCCGCCCTTTTTTCCATTTTCTATACTTGAATATCCACTCATTATTTTTCATCCTCCACTGGTGCTCCTAATTTGCGCACTAACTCTATTACAGTTTCTTTCATTCTGCATTTATTATAAGAATCTTTAAAATATATTTTATAAAGATTACATTTAGAACATACACACCCTAATTTATAACAATCCACTGCACTCGGGGTCCAATTCTTTGACATTGTTTCACTACATGATACATTATATCTGTAATTCATTTTTACAAAACCTCTTCCAAATATTTAAAACATTGACATTAGCAAAAAAATATGATTAAATATCAATTGATAGTTTACATCTTGTGTCTTATTGTAAGATGATATGATACAAATGTCAAGTACTATTTTCATATACTGGTGAAACGATGAAACTAGATGAATTAATACAATTAATATCCAATATAGCAGGGATAACTGTTAACCAGTCAATGCTTGCTGACAGCCTCGGCATAACACGCCAGACAATCAGCAACAGAATAAAAACTCAGAGCGAAGTTACAGTTAGCGAAATCAGACGGGTTGAGGAATTTTTTAAGATTAGTATTTTCAGTTCGGTAACCGATGATATTGCTTATATAGATTATTATACAGATGTTTTTGCAAGCTGCGGAAATGGCAGCATTGTCTTTTCGAGCGAAAAAACGAAACTTCCTATACCGATATCAATGATAAGCGGGTATTCAAAAAATAAATTATATTCTATGATTAATGCTTCCGGAAATAGTATGTCGCCTACTATTGATAATGGCGATAAGCTTATTGTAGAACACTGGAACGGAAACCAGATTCAGGACAATAAAATTTATGTATTTTGTTTTAATAATGAATTTTTTGTAAAACGCTTATCAAAAAACCTTGATGAGATTATTATTAAGTCTGACAATCCTGAATACAGAATCAGAACTATAAATGGGAAATCTGCTGCAGAATTAATACTTATTGGAAAAATTGTCGCAACAGTGAAACAATTGGATTAAAATTGACTTTAGAGGGTTTTTGAAGTTAAATATCTCCTATGAAGATAATTATTTTTGGTGCAAATGAACTTAGTTCAATGATAGCCTCTGAGTTATATACAGAAAACGACATTACTGTTATAGATGATGAACATAACAGAGTAGACGCATTTAATAAGCTGGATGTCGGGTTTGTACCGGGGAATGGTTCAAATATAGAGGTATTAAAACAAGCTTCGATTAAATCTGCGGATGTATTTATTGCCTGTACAGCTTCTGACGAACTCAATATTGTTGCATGTTTAACTGCCAAAAGAATAAGTACCGTTAAAACAATCTGCTTTGTTCGCAAAGAAGAATACAAATATTCTCTCGGGCTTGCAAAGGATGCAGAATATAACTGTGATTTTTATATTGATAATGTAATCTGGCCGGAAGAACTATTAACTCAGGAAATTTTTAGAATTATCACTGTTGCAAAAGCTTTGGATGTTGAACATTTTGCTGATGGCAGGGCACGTTTGCTTGAATATAGGATTGCAAAAAACTCTATTCTTGTTAATCAGATGATTAAAAATTGCGAGTTTCCTAAAGATACTGTTATTGTCGGTATTACAAGAAATTGCGAATTATTTATACCTAATGGAGAAACAATTTTGCATGAAGATGATAAAGTTATTTTTATGGGATTATCAAACTCGCTCGATATACTTGCCGGTAAATTTTTCCACGAAAAAGAGTTCGTAAAAAATGTAACTATTATAGGCGGTGGTAATGTTGGTTTAAAACTTGCTAAAAATTTGGAAAATCTAAAGCTCAATCTAAAGATTGTAGAAAAAGATACAGCAAGATGTGAGTATTTATCACAGGAACTTAATAACACATTAATTATTAATGGGGATGGAACTGATTTAGAGTTGTTAAATGAAGAAGATATTGCTTCTTCTGATGTAGTCGTAAGTGTAACAAACAATGATGAAAAGAATCTTTTATGCTCACTCCTCGTTAAACATATGGGTGCAAGCAGAGTAATATCAAGAGTTTCCAAGACTACAAACGTAGAATTATTTGAACGGGTTGGTATTGATATTGCAATTTCTTCCAGAACAGCAGCGCTTAATGAAATAAAAAATAATATAAAAGAAACAAACATTGGTATTCTGGCAACTGTAGAACAGGGAAAAGGAGAAGTACTGGTTATAGAAATCCCTGAAAATTACCAAACAAAAAAAATTATGGAATTAAAACTTCCTGTAAAGGCGATTGTAGGAGTTATTCAGCGCAGGAAGAGAATAATTATACCAAACGGTGCAACACAAATAATGGGTGGTGATAATCTCATAATATTTACAACAAGTGAAAATGCGCCAAATATAAAAGAATTTTTCGAGGAAATTGAATGAGATTAAATTATCTGGCATACTCATTTAGTCTGACAATAATGTATTTTAGTTTTATGCTGATGCTGCCTGTATTAGTAGCGCTTTATTATCATGAAACCGGTGCTGTGCTGCCGTTTTTATTAACAGGAGCAGCTGCTCTTATGATATCAATAACAATAAAAAAGGTTATCAGCGGAATTGCCCAGATTAAATCAATAAATGATATAAAAAAATCTGAAGGGCTCTGTGTTGTTAGTTTTTCTTGGATTTTTGCCATCATTCTGGCTTCAATACCTTATTTATTTTTCGGGATAAATCCTGTTGATGCTTTATTTGAAGCAACATCCGGAATTACGGCAACAGGTTCGACAATACTTACACACTTCAATTATCCAAATACTGTTTTTTTCTGGCGCTCCTTTACACAATGGCTGGGCGGAATGGGAATTATTGTATTATTTATTGCAATTCTGCCGCAATTTGCAATTGCCGGACGACAAATGTTTTTTGCAGAAGCACCCGGACCTACCGAGGATAAATTTACTCCTAGAATAAAAAGTACGGCAGCTGCTTTGTGGAAAGTTTATGCAGGCTTAACTTTAATTGAGATAGTTTTTTTAAAACTTAATGGAATGAGCGGTTTTGAAGCCGTTTGTAACTCATTATCTTCAATCTCTGGAGGAGGACTTTCTCCAAACAGCCAGAGTATGATTGGATGTTCTTATCCATTACTATGGATTACAGCATTTTTCATGTTTTTTGCAGGTGTAAGCTTCAATCTCCAGTACAAAGCGTGGGTTAAACTTAACCCGCTGGTTTTATTTAGAAATGAAGAATTCAGGACTTATTTCTCTGCAATTTTCTTAATTGGTATTTTACTCAGTATTTCTTTATTCTTTAATATGCATTATGACCTTGCAGGAAGTATAACACACTCGTTTTTTAATGTTTCAACTCTGGTTTCGTCAACAGGTTTCTGCAGTGTAGATTACACAAAATGGGATTACACAAGCAAGCTCCTTTTATTTGCAATAATGCTTTTTGGCAGCTGTGCAAGTTCGGCCGGAGGCGGATTAAAAGTTATGAGATGGCTTCTGGTCTTTAAAATTATAAAAACAGAGATGACTAAAATTCTACATCCCAAAGCTGTTTGTAATATCAAAACAGGAAGTTACTCTGTGCCTAAGGAAATTCTTGATCAGACTTTAATGTTTGTTGCTTTTTATTTTGTAATACTGGGGGGTTCCGCATTTTTAATAGCTGTTCTTGAACAAAATACTACTATTGGATTGACCGGAGCTGTCAGCGCAGTAGGAAACATAGGCCCGGGATTTGGTGCTATCGGCCCGCTGGGAAGTTTTGCTCCTCTGAATGCATTGACTAAATTGATACTAATTTTTGATATGCTTATTGGCAGACTAGAATTAATACCAATTCTTGTGTTATTCCAAAAAGATTTTTGGGTTTTAAAACGTTAATTCCCTGCGGCTATAAATCGGGCCTTTATAAAGTTTATTATTGTATTCTATATTTACAGGTGCTATAGTCCTCTTTTCATTAGAAAACCGGATTAAATTACCGCTAATATCATAAAAATAAAGAATTTTGGAAGGGACAGGATTGTTCAATGCATCCTTTGTAATAGGCTTGCCGTCTAAATCAAATGCCTCATATATCTCTCCATTTTTCGTACAAATTCCCAGCCTAAAACCATTTTCATCATATATTTTTGTTGAAGCTGCCAAAACCTGCACTCCGGAAATAAAAAATAAACAAATTATTGCACAAAGTTTTTTCATACTACAATTATAACGTCATTCTTAGAAAAATGTTCTTTTTTATGCTACAATTTAACCAGAGGAAGAAAATATGTCTATAAGAAAAGTTGTCAGATATGGAGAAGACTCTTTGCGACAGCCGTCCAAAGAAGTTCATAAGGTTTCACAAAAAGTTAAAAATCTGGTTGCAGATTTATTGGATACAATGTACGCTCAAAACGGTGTCGGGCTTGCTGCACCCCAGATTGGAGAGAACTACAGAGTATTTGTAATTGATGTTTCGACAGGAAATGAGCCTTTAAATCCAATAGTATTTATAAACCCTAAAATCATAAAAAAATCAGGTGCTGTAATAAGCCACGAAGGCTGCCTTAGCTTTCCTGAAGCATTTACTGATGTTAGAAGATATTCTGATGTTATGGTAAAAGCAATGGATAGGAATGGACGTTCTTTTGTTCTGGAAGCAAAAGATGGAAGCCTGCTTGCAAGAGCAATTCAGCATGAATTTGACCACCTTGACGGAATTCTTTTCATTGATCACGTTATAAACAGATTTGAAGCAGAAGAAGTTCTGAAAAAATTTAACCTGCCACCAATTCAAATTGAAAAACTGCTTGATGAACCGGAATTAGAAGCAAAAATTGAAGAACTACTAAAACAAAAAGTTAAAAGTGAAGAAAAGAATGATTAGTATTGTATTTTTTGGAACACCCGATATTGGTTTAAAATCCCTGGAACATTTTTATAATTCTGATAAATTTGAAGTTCTTGCAGTTGTAACACAGCCCGATAAACCATCAGGCAGAGGACATAAGCTTACACCGAGCCCGATAAAACAATTTGCGCTGGAGAAAGGTATTAAAGTATTTCAGCCAAAATCAATCAGAAAAGAACCGGAAATTATTGAAGCATTAAAAGAATTAAAACCTGATTTCTTCGTAACTTTTGCATTCGGCCAGATTCTTTCGCAGGAAGTTCTGGATATTCCTAAATACGAAACAATAAACCTTCATGTTTCATTACTTCCAAAATACCGCGGAGCAAATCCTATACAACGCGCAATTATTAACGGGGAGACCGAAACAGGTATATGCACTATGATTACAGAATTAGGGCTTGATTGCGGCGACATTTGCATGAAGCTTCCTATTGAAATCACTAAAAACATGAATTGTATAGAGCTGTTTGAACTCTGTGCAGCTTATTCTCCAGAGCTTTTAGAAAAGACTTTAACAGGAATTAAAGACGGCACATTGAAGCCAACTCCTCAATGCGAAGAAGGACTTTGTTTTGCAGACAAGCTTAAAAAAGAAGAATGCAAAATAGACTGGAATAAGTCTGCTGAGGAAATTCATAATTTAGTTCGCGGGGTTTACAAATGCCCTGGTGCGTTTTTCGAATTTAACGGCAAAATAATTAAGGTTTTGAATACTGAGCCATTAAATGATGAAACAAACGGCAGCATTGGCGATTTTGTCAGGATTTCAAAGCTCGGAATTGACGTTAAAACAGGCAAAGGACTTTTACGTATTATAAAAATAAAACCCGAAGGTAAAGGCGAAATGCCGGCTTTTGACTGGTATAACGGACTTAAACACTAACTAATATTTTATCGAGCCTTGAAAAAATCTCGTTCAGATTATCAATTAGAATAAGTTCTCCACGCAATCTTGATGCACCTTGAAAACCGTTTAAATAATACGGTATAAACTTTCTGCAGAATTTTACACCGACATTTTCTCCTCTAAACTCGACCTCTTTTTTTAGATGATGTTTTATGAGGCAAATATTCCCCCGCATTAATATATCTTTCAACTCTATAAAGTAAAGATGGATCACCCAGCGCACCACGCCCTATTGCAATGCCATCAGCTTCTGATTCTTCCAGACACTGAACAGCGGTTTCTATCGATACAACATCACCGTTTGCAAAAACTGGAATATCAACATTACGCTTAAGTTCTGCAATTTTTTTCCAATCAGCTTTGCCTCCATACATCTGCGAACGGGTACGACCATGAATTGTAATGAAATCAGCCCCTGCTTCCTGCATTTTTTGTCCGTATTCTACAAAATTTAATTCGTCAAATGTATATCCTAAACGGAATTTTACACTCAATGGAATTGAAATTTCAGCTTTAACTGTTCTTACAATTTCTTGAGCTAAATCAACATTACGCATCAATGCACATCCATCTGTGCCTTTTACAACTTTATTAACAGGACAGCCCATATTTATATCAATCATATCAGCATACTTCTGCAGATAATTTGCACATTCTGCAATCATTTTAGGCTTGTGGCCGCTTAGCTGATATGAAATAGGAGAATGATTTTCATCCCTTGCAACAATATCTGTATCCTTAACCTGCGTCAGAGCTTCTGAACTTATCATTTCTGTTGTTAACAAGCAGGTTTTTGAGTATTCTCTTACAAGAGAACGCAATACATAATCAGTTATTCCGGCCATTGGAGCAAGAGATACCCTGCTTGAAATTAAATCCCTAACTTGCATATGGTCTCAATTCTTCCAATCTGCTTTTTGCGTATTTCAAATATTCATCATCCGTTGAGTATGATGAAATAAACTTCTGATAATATTTGAATGCTTCTTTATAATTCGAAAGAGTGTCGTAATCTACAGCAAGCATATAATTAGCTATAGGAAATTCGTTAGAATATTTCAAAACATTTAAGTAATCATTTATAGCAAGTTTTGGCTGCTTCTGCTCATCATAAATCAACCCTCTATAATAATAAGCGTAAGCGTTATTTGCTTCTTTTTTCAAAACTTCATTGAATTTTAGAAGCGCAGTTTGATAATTATTCTTTTCATATAAATCTATGCCTTCGTTAAGAACAGTAAGTGAACCGTTTTGTACGACATATGCAAGCAATTCTTTTGCATCTGATTGAGGGTTTAGCTGTAAAGCTTTTTTCAAATATGCCTCTGCAAGAGCCCAATTTTTTTGTTCTGAATACAAGTACCCTATATAATAAGGAGTTTCAGTATTATTGGGGTTCAATTTTTCTGCTCGTTTGTAATATTCTATAGCGCTGTTGTAATCCCCCATAGCCTGGTAAGATGCAGCAGCTCCAAGCATAGAATCTTCTGTTGCCGGATTTATTGCGAGGTATTGCTGTACAGCCATTTTATAATCTTTAGCTTCGTAGCTTGAAGAAGCAGAGGCTAGCTTCGTAGAAGTTGAATCCTTTTGAACGTTCTGCAGCGTCTTCAAAACAAGATTATTTGCAGGGAATTTTTCTTTTGCTGTGTTTAAAATACTTACGGCATTATTATAATCATCTTTTGAGGCATAACATATTGCAAGATTTACATACGCATCAACCTTAGAAGAATTTTTTGAAATTGATGATTTGTATGCAGAAATAGCTTCATCAATTTTATTTTCCTTATGAAGTTTATATGCATAATCATACAATTCATCACTACTGCCGTTTTGAGATAGATATGCAATATATTCCGAAGGACTCATTGTGTCTTTCATTACCATAGCAATTTCATCTTTTGCAGCCACGTTTGAAGGGTCAATTGCCAGAACTTTTTTGTAAAGTCCCATTGCAGTCTTGCCATCTCCCATTTCTTTATAAACCTGCGCTTTATATAAAAGAGCCTGAGTATTATTAGGATAGAGCGTTAATACAGAATCATAAGATTGAATTGCTTTCTGGAACTCTTTTCTCTGCTGGAATAAAGTACCGACATTTAATCTTGTTGTAACGTTAGACGGATTAAGCTGTTCAGCTTTTCCATAATAGCTTAATGCCGTTTCAAAATCTCCCTGAGCCTGTTTTATAGCTCCAATATTTGCATTGAGCTCCGCATCACTTGGAGTTTGAGCGAGTTTTTTCAAATAAATTCTTTCTAAAGCGTATAAAACTTCCTGATCGCCTTTAGAATTAGCAAGCGCCTCATTATACTGAACGACAGCTTCGTCATATCGTCCAAGTTTATCAAGAGTTCTTGCATATTTCATTCTAAGTACGCCGTCATTCGGCTTTAAGTCAAGAGCAATTTTATAATAATCAGCAGAACGCGGCTCGTTGCCCAGAAGTTTTAGCAAATCTGCAATTTGCGCATTAGAGTCAGCAGCAAGTTTTTCACTCTGTGCAGCTCTAGAAAACTCATATGCAGCAGCAGAGAAATTACCTGCCGCGCGCAATTCTTCAGCTTCTTTATAACGGGAACCGGCGGTTGTATCAAAACTTATTACCTTTAAACACTGGTTTAAATTTTCTGCAGCTGAGGTTATCATGCCGGCAGAATTCTGAACAGCCTGTTCTTTATTCGGGTATATTTTTAGATAAAATATAGCACTTCTAAAATCATTAGCGGCTTTTTCGTAATTTTTATCCTGATTTGCATAATATGTAGCCCTTGCAAGATAAGCATTTATAAGCCCTATCCTCGCTGAATTATCCAGAAAATTAATTCTCAAAGCTTTTCTGAACTCAACAATAGATGAAGAGTACTGATTCTGCATCAAATAATTTTGAGCGGCTTCATAATGTTCTCCAAAAGCTCCAGCCGGAGCTGCAAAAACATTAGAACTGCCTATGATAGTACATAGTGCTAAACAACAAACTGTCCCTAAAAATTTTTTCTTCATAATAATATATTACTATAATAGTTTTCTAAAGTGAATAAGTGAATTCGGCATTCAAAACTTTTGTCAAATTGTAAATTTTTGTAAAATTTTCTTGACATGACATATCATGATTTTGAAATTTATAGTAGCATGCCATGTATCAACTATCCCCAAATCTCCTCCCAAAATTATTAGAGAAAACTTACACTGACTCAAAATCTGAGTCAGTTTTTATTTTCTTAATATGCACCGGAGCAGACAAAGCGGCTAGCCAAGCAATTCTGTTAATATAGTGGCATTTTCTTCTGCTTTCAAGTTATTAGAAATTTTGTTTCTTTTGATATAAACACGAAGAGCTTCTCTGATTAGTTCACTTCTTGTTCGTTGTTCAGAGCTTGCCACATTATCTACCTTGCTAAGAAAATCGTTAGACATTGAAATTAATACTCTTGCCATGTTTCCTCCTTTATTCAAATAGGCGGAGTAGTTAAGCTTACACATTACCCTTACATTTACCCCTGCAGGACTTTATTATATCATATAAAGAAATTATTACAAGAGTATATCTGTTTTATATTAACAAATTTTAGAAAAGTTTACAAAGCTTTACAAAAAAGGCAATTTTTTATTAGCGTCATACTTTATATATATAAGAGTATAAACAGAGGATATTAATATGTTTCATTATTCAAGTTTAAATTTTGATCTTGCGATGAGCACCCCGAGCGGCTCTATTAATATTCTTTGGAATCAGCTTGGTGAAAAATCAAAAGCTAATTCAATTATGTATATGACACCTAACTTTGACCCGTCAATAGGTTATACATATCCGGAATTCGGCGTATGGGGCAATAATCTTCTTAACCCGATGCTTGCTATTCAGCAAACAATGCAGTCATTCCAGAATGGAAACTGGATGAATGGTATTAATAGTGGCAACTGGTTTAATAATATGCCTTGGAACAATTGGACTAATCCGTGGGGCGGTGGAAACAACGGCGGCAGCACTGCTGGAAACGCTGAATACGATGCTTTAAAAGCTCTTATAAACAAATACAAAGAAATCGGTACAAAAAATAATACTATAAGCCGGGCTCTTTTAGATAAGATTAATGCTGCATTAAATAAATCAGGCAAACCAGAAGAAAAATTAGAAGCATTAAAAGATTTATACAAATCTCTTGATAAAACTAAATTAGAAAAAGCTTTACTTGAATTACCAGAGTATAAAATAATGCTGGACGAAGCTGGTTACAACTTCAACGGCACAAATAAAGAATATGATAAAAAGCTCAAAAAAGAATTAAACAGCCTTGAACAGGACATCAAATTAGGAAAAGGCGATTTGCTTGCTCAAATCAGTGCAAGTGAAAACAACGCACAGATTTTGAGAATTGTAAGTTATTGGAATGACAACCACTCTGATAAAGAGAACAGAGGTATTATTAGATTAGTTGCTCAACATATTCCAGCAGAAGAAAGTGAAAGAACACTGCATATTGAAGGTGTAAAAAATCTTTCTATGTCTTTAATCAACAAAGTTGAAGACTTCAAGGGCAGTGTTGATGGAAACTTTACTAATTTAGATAAAGCAACAGAAGAATTATCAAAAGCTTTGACTAATGCAACAAAAGCACCTAAAGAATTTACAAAAGCTAACCTTGAAGCTCTTGCAGATAAATTCGACAAACTTTATGCAATGCTCAGAATGATGGAAGCAGAAAGAATTAGAAATACAATAAATACAAAATACAGTTTCCTTAACGACATTTCATCAAGCGACAGAGATATTGTAAACGACGATTTAGTATTAAAATCAACAAAAGAAGATTTAAGAAAAGAAGGCATTTCACTAGACGGCGTTGAAACAGATAATGTTCCGACAGAGGAAGTTGAAGAAGTTTCAGACATTGACGAAGTAAGTGAAACAGCAGAAGAAAAAGTTGAAAAGTTAGTTGAAAAAGAAAACTTAAAACAAACAGCAAAAGAAGGAGTTTTCCAATCAGTTGTAACTTCATCAAATGAACCTGCACACTTCTATACAATTAAGGACGACAAACTTGTTGAACTTAAGGATGTTAAATCTATTGATAAAGACGGCAAATGCACAATGGCAGACGGCACTAACAAAACACTTGAACAGGTTAAGGCTGATGCAGTAGAAGTTTCTGCACAGGATATTATTGATTACAATAATACATTAACCCGCGTTGATGAGCTTGTTAAAGCAGGTACACTTGTTAAATGCCAGCAGCAGTTTGGCGGTGCAGTTCTCTATCGTTCAAAAGGCAAACAAGAAAATGGTAATAGACAGTATTTTATCGTTAAAGATAATAAGTTAATGAAATTGGATTGCAAATATGTTACTGCCAATGGAATTGTTGTTGGCAATGACGGCAGCAAAACACCATTCAAAGACTATATTGCAAACGGCAGTTTTTCAACAATAAGCGATTCTAATATTGCAACAGAAGACGAACAGAAAAAGGCTGAGGAACGCAAAGCAGAAGAAGCAAAAACTCAAAAAGAAGAGGAAGAAAGAAAGCTAAAAGAAAAATACGAAAAGAAATTTGAAGTTCATGAAGTTGATGGTGCAGACCAGATTGGTAAAGACATAGCAACTGACTTAATGTGGTCTACTGACAAGGATGAATGGGATACTGCAGTTGATAATATAAACAAAATAGATAAAGAAAATGTTTACAGCGTAATAAAAGCCTATGCAGCAGAAGAAGGCTGGGGTACAGATAACATTCTTGAACAAATTGCAACAGAATACGGCAGAGAAAAAGAACAGCAGAAAGAATTAATAAACCATATTATCAAAGCTGTACTTGACTATTGCGAACTGTATGGAAGCAACAGCCCGAGCGCATACAAAGAACTTGAGAAATATAAAAACGGAATTACTGATGAAGTATTTAACAGCCCGGAAGACAAGTTAAGAGCTGTTGACCGTTTAATACTCAGGGTATTTGGCATCAGAAACTAATAGATGTAAGGTTTGGTATTAAAACAAACATTGCCGGTAAGGACTATCCCTCCGGCTTTTTTTACAGCAGAATTTTTTCAAGATTTAAAACTGCATTTTCTACAGTATCATTCACCACCTGATAATCAAATTTTTTAGAGTTTTCAATCTCAAGCTTAATTGACGCCAAACGTTTCTGTATAGCTTCTTCAGTTTCAGTATGCCTGCCTCTCAAACGAGCCTCTAACTCTTCAAGAGAAGGCGGAGCAATAAAAATCAAAACAGCTTCCGGCATAATTTTCTTTACATTGAGCGCCCCTTTTGTATCAATTTCCAGAATCAAATTTTCACCTTTTTTAAGGCACTCCTCTACGAAACTTTTTTTTGTTCCGTAATGATTTCCGGAAAACTCTGCCCACTCGAGAAATTCATCATTTTGTATACAGTTCTTAAACTCTTCCTGTGTTAGGAAGAAATAATTTTCCCCGTGAACTTCCCCCTGCCTCATACCTCTTGTAGTACAGGATACAGAGAGCTTGAAATCCGGATGTTTTTTCAAAAACTCCTTAATAACAGTACCTTTTCCAACACCGGAAGAACCTGATATAACAAACAATCCAGCCATTATTCCTCCGTAAATCCTTTATGTACAGTTGTTTCAAAAGCCATGCTGCCGGAGTTTTCAAGTTTAACCGGTTCTTCTTTTTTGACAGCTTCTATTTTAGGAGCTTTTGATTTTAAATTAGCAATCAAATCCTGCGTAAGCTTAGGCATATCCATTGCTTCTGTACAGATTTCAATATAGCACATTTTATTCATAATTTGTGTGACTTTAAGCGCCTTATCAAAATCATCAGCCGTGCTAACTTTTGTCGACCATACATCACCTTCAAAAACTCTTGCAAACTTCGAATAATTCATCTGCATAATATCATTGAAACAATCTTTCGGAGTTTCAGAAAGTACTCTTTCAATTGTATAGCCCTTATTATTTAAAACAATAACAATAGGTTTAACCCCTCTTCTAAGCATATTTCCGATTTCCATCGCTGTTAGCTGATGCGAGCCTTCTCCTGTAATTAAAATAACTCTTGATTTAGGTTTTGCAAGACAAACCCCGAGAGCAGCCGGAGTTGCCCATCCGATAGAGCCCCATAGGGTTTGTGTTTGAAGTTCAGCTGTAGCAGGGAATTTCATTGGAGCAACACCGTGAGGAATTATCCCAGTTTCTGCAACAATGATATCATTATCTTTTATAAATTCCTGCAAACGCGGATAGATATATTCAGACGTTAATGCGTCTGGGCTGGAGGCTTTGTGTTCATAACCTATTGCAGGTTTTAGGATTTTCATATCCTTTGAATCAACAAGCTTTGTAACCGCCTCAAGAACATCACTCATCTTAACATTATCATATTTTTCACCTTCAACATATGTATGCGTTCCATATATTGCAATCTGATTATTAATCTTATAAGGCAGATTAAACCCGAATGCATTCAAATCAGTATAAACAGGGCCTACTGCAATAAGACAGTCTGTTTCATTAACATATTTTTCAGCCGTAGGATTTTCAAAACCTGCATAGTAACCTCCCAGATAGAGGTCATAATCCATGTCAATGAGATTTGTTCCCATAAGGAAGTTTGTAGTTGGAATTCTTGTTTTTTCAACAAATTCTTTGTACTCAATTCTTGAATCGAAGCGTTTTACGAGCAAATCTCCGAGAATAACAGGTTTTTGTGCATTGTTAATTTTTGCAGCGATTTTGTTGGAAACGAGCCTCAAAGTTTCTTCATCACTAATCCAGTCATAAGAAACCTCTTTGTCAGAAATTTCCATTTTTGCAATATCAAGCGGAACAGCAATGTATACGGGTTTTCTTTCTTTAACAAAAGTTTTTAAAACCCTGTCTATTTCCATTTTCGCATTATCTCTTGTAAGAAAAGCTGCAGCAGCAGTCACATGTTTGTGAGCCTCATAGCATGCGTGATAATCTACATCCTGAAAATTATGATGCACACAGGTTTTATTTTCAATTGTTTTAGTAGCAGGCACCCCAACAATACTTATAACAGGCACATTTTCTGCCAAACTTCCTGCAATAGCGTTCATAGCGCTGAGTTCCCCGACTCCGTAAGTTGTAATTAGCGCACCGTAACCGCGCATTCTTGCGTACCCGTCAGCAGCATAACCGGCGTTAAGCTCATTTGTACATCCAATCCAGCATGTATTCGGATTATTTTCTACTGCGTATAATAAATTAAAGTTATAATCTCCCGGAAGTCCAAAAAATTCGTTAACCCCGAGTTCTTCAAGTTTTTTTACTAAATATTCGGCTGTGTTCATTCTCTTCTCCCTTTAATTTTGAATTAATCGTATCACAGGGAGGGGTAAATGTATATATATTTTTTTTGTATAATATACTTATGGACAAAATTTTTTCTGACAAGATTAATATACTAAAAGCATTGGCAATAGTACTGGTTGTTTCAGGTCATCTGGAATTTCGTTTTTTTGATATGTTTCCGCCGTATTCGTTCCAGCTTGCCTTGTTTTTCTTTATATCAGGAATGCTTTTTAAAGAAAAATATCTGGATAATGTTGCAGATTTTATAAAGCGGAGAGTAAAAAGCCTGCTTCTTCTTTACTTTTTATATTCAGCTTTTTACGCAATAGTAACCATTATTCTGGCAAAGCTTACCGGCAAATTCTGGGGAATGGATTTAAATTTATATAACTTCTTTGTAACCCCATTTTTGAACGGACACCAGTTTGATTTATCCTGCCCGATGTGGTTTGTAACGCAGTTATTCATAACAATGGTGACATTCTTATTTTTGGAAAGAATGTTCAGAAATCTTTCAACAACAAAGAAAAGTATAATATATACCCTTATGGGATTTTCAGCAATCCCTCTTTCTAAAGTTTTTCCGCTGACACCTGTGTTTTTAGTTATTATAAGAACCCTGTTTTCGCTGTTTTTTGTTTATCTCGGTCATTTTTATATAAAAAAAATCCACGGGAATTATAATATCTTTACCCCGAAAATTTTAGGGATTGTTTTATGCATACAGGCTGTTTTGTGGCATTTTAACAGAGATTTTGACCCGACTCACGGAATTGGTTTAAGCTATGTTCTTGTTTGGGCAAGGTTTGACAGCCAGATAATTGTACCGGTTCTTACCAGCATAACCGGAATCTGGTTTTCGTTATTTTTTATAGAGCTCACATACAATTATCTTAAAGATATTAAGTTTGTCAGACTTATAGGTGAAAATACATATCACATAATGGCAAATCACCTTTTTGTAATGTACATAATAACAGCAGTTATATTTAAGCTTAACGGAATTCCTATAAGCGAAAGAAATACACATAATATTTACTGGATTTTTAATCCGGTTCAGAATACATATTTATATTTTATATTAAAATTGATAGTATCTTTGTCTTTCATTTTCTCGCAG
>OGHS01000032.1_pt1 | contig 92579 bp, 82 predicted proteins | sample 1571611 | NCBI WGS metagenome assembly OGHS01 (sample SAMEA2581944, study PRJEB24529) | metagenome | biome: Human gut stool | place: China | collected 2011 | reverse complement strand
TTTTGAAAATAATTATTTGATAAGTGTTCTTATTTTTATAATGATTATATTTCTGAGTTATATATATACTATCAAAATAAGTGCATCATATTTTCTTAGGTGTTACCATTATTTAAATTGTTTTACCAAACCTAGATTTCATGCAAATATATCTAAGTATTTTAACAAAAATCCATATATTTTGAATGAATGGTGTCGAGTTTCAAGAAATAAGGAATTACTTTTTTACTCTAATTTAAAAAGTGTGATAACTGTGTATCTTTTGGTAAATCTTTTTTCAAAAAGAATATCTGGAAGTTATATAGAAATTCAAAGTGTACTAAAAATTCTTGTAATGGTATTATGCTGTGCTATGAATACAATTTCCAGCACATCATATACCAGTGATAAAAATATCTCATATTATAACCTATTTCCAGTCAAAAACAGTAGGATATTCTTTTCTAAGGTATTGATAAGCTCTGTTTTGAATGAAATTGTCATCATTTGTGCATGGATTGTTTGCAGTATTGGTAAAAATGGGCTATTTTTTGATATATCTTTATTGCTGTATGGTACATTTACGAATATACTTTGCTCTTTTATGGGAGTGTACTTTGACTATAAAATGCCCAGAACTGAAATCACACCTAATACATTATTACATGGGAATATGAGCAAGATATTTGTTTTAGTCATGATTGTGGCTTTAACAATTTTAGAAATGTATTTTTGGAAAAAATTTTCCTTTGTTAAATTTTCTATTGGATTATCAATGATGAATATCTTGATTTTATTATTGATAGGTGTGGTTATGTATATGAAAAGAGGTCTTTCAGATGATAGAAATAAATAATTTAAGTAAGTCTTATGGTATAAATAAAATTTTTGAAAATGAGAGCATTACTTTAACTAATTCCTGTATATATGCTTTAGTAGGGGTAAATGGTATTGGAAAATCGACTTTTTTAAATTCGATTATCCAACCTAGCACATTGGATAAAGGAAGTGTAAAAATAGATGATATTCCTTCTACCGATTTTACAGCAAAATATCACTATGCTTTTGTTCCAGATACAAAGGATATGTTTTTAAATTTGACTGGAAAAGAATATTTACAATTTGTTAGTGAACTTTATAATCAAAAAGAAAAGTTTGATGAACTGCTTGCTATCTATATACCAAAATTGAAGTTGGAAAATTCATTAGAACAAACTATTTCCAGTTATTCTCTTGGAATGAAACAAAAAATATATCTTGCAGGAGCTTTCATGTCAAATGCTCAAAACATTATTTTGGACGAACCGTTTAATGCGATTGACCCAGAAAGTACTTCCATTATCAAAAAAATATTATTTGATTTAAAAGATACTGGAAAAATGATTTTATTTTCTGTTCATAATTTAGATTTAGTATCAAATTTCTGTGATAAAATTATTTTTATAGATAACAGACATAGCATTTTTGAGTGTAACAACCCACAAAACTTTGATGTATTAGAAAAAATATTTTTTGACAAATGTGTAATAAAAAAATAAATTTAATGACTTAGTGCTAGAATACTGGGAGAATTGGAAGCATCTCGGAGGAAGTATTGATTGACAGCATTTCGGTTCTTAAAAGAAACGGAAATGCTGGAGAATTAAGAATTGGAGAGAGTATAACTATTGATGATAAGCTTGATGCGAACACTTTGTTTTTGCGAACAGCCTCGTTTAATACAGGAAGATTTCCGCAGGAGCCTACGCTCAGGGCACTGATGGAATATCTGCAAAATTCATATGTCATTGACGGAGACCATAAAGCTGTTCTTTTTGGGGACACAATAAGTAAATATGCCGAGGAGAATGGTGTAGAAAACATAAACAAATATCTTGAAGATTTTCATTATGACTTTGTTGTTGAGTATGGCTCTGAGAGTGAAGGTGCAGGCGTTAAGGTGTCGGTGGGTTCGGATAATAAGACGGTCTTTTTAAAACGAAAAAGCTTTCCTATACCGAATGCAATTTTCAGAGAGTCACAGGGAAATCAGGTGTTTGCCGATATGTTGCCCGACTTAATATGTGTTATTGAAAAGCCGGGAATGTTCGTGATTGATGAGTTCGGAAACAGCCTGCACAACAGACTGGCAGAGAGAATAATAAAGTTTTTCATGGAAAAGGCTTCAAATTCACAGATGTTTGTTACCTCACATGACACCAATCTGTTTTCCAACTCCATTTTAAGACCGGATCAAATTAATCTTCTGACATTTATGGATGCCAAAGGAAGCTGCGTAAAAAGAATTTCGCAGTTTAAACCAAGAGAAGCACAGAATGTTGAGAAGATGTATTTAGGAGGAATGTTTGAGGGACTGCCATCGTATGAAGAAGTACAGGATAGATAAGTCATATATTGAAGCAAATCTACAATGAGTGAAGAAAAACAGTTACAACTGCTTGTCGCAAATGGTATGTTGATAAAATGTTCAATTATCGTAAATGGTGATACAGTGCAAGTAGGCTTTAAAAAAGCGGAGTAGGCTGAAAAATCAAATTGATATTAGTTGATTGTTTGTTTATATGTATAAAGGAAAGGGACGGAGAATCTCATATGTCAGATTTATTTGATTTATCAAAATTTGATAAATATAAAGAAGATAACTGCCGAGAAGTGAAAAAGGCAGAAGGTGGATTGCCTATAGCATTATGGGAGTCATATTCATCATTTGCTAATTCTAATGGTGGAGTAATTATCCTTGGCGTAGGTGAACGTCAAGATGGAACTTGGTATACTACCGGTTTGAAGAATGCAGATAAAATAAAGTGTTGTGATTAAGAAGGAAGATGACAAACTGGTTATCGAGAATCCAGGTAGTATCCGTATTGGTAAGAAACAGATGCTTCGTGGTGGTATTTCAGATCCAAGAAATAAAACATTAATGAAGATGTTTAATATGATTGGTATTGGAGAAAGAGCTGGAAGTGGTATTCCGGATATTTATCAGGTTTGGGAGAATGAAGGATGGCAAATTCCGGTTATAGAGGAAAGCTACAATCCGGATAGAATGTGTTTGTCACTTGAATTTGCAGAAAAACGAACGATAAAAACAAACGATAAAAAACAAACGATAAAAACAAACGATAAAAAACAAACGACAAAAACGGAAAATCATAGGGAAAAGATACGAGAATTCTTAATTCAAACTGAATTAGCAAGTGCCAAAGATATAGCGAAAATAATAGGGCTAAGTGCAGAAAGAACTCGTGTTATACTTTCGAAGATGGACAATATTGAGCCGATTGGTGAAAATAGGAATCGAATGTATAAATTGAAAAAATAAGGTATATAAATGAGTTACTGTGCCAAGCAGGTTGTTAGAATCAATTAGCGAGCCGGGCAAGGGAACGAGTATTACAGTGACATTCGATGAGGCGAAGTGAGGAAATATTATTAAAAGGAATACGAATATATGAAAAGAGCCTGTGCCACCGGGAGATGGTACAGGCTTTCTCATTATCTCATTCCATGTCTATATTTGATTATGGCATCAAGGATTTTGTATATATTCTGGTGTTCCTTCTTCGGCTGCTCAATGATAAGGTCATAGCACTTCTGTGCGGTTACGTCCTGCGGGTCGAAGGTGTTGATTCTGAAAAATAAGTCCTCCATGGGATATTCAAGCGCATTGCATATCTTTTCAAGGCTTTCGATTGTAAGATTCTTCTCTCCACGTTCAACCTGTCCTATATATGTCGGGTGCAGTCCGGCCTTCTCGGATGTCAAGGCGGATAATATTCAGGACGCCAAGCGGCAGGTGAAGATGAAGGTAGCCGAATTATACAAGAATAACCGTGTTTTGTTAAACGGTATTATATTTGACGATGATGAAAAGCAAGAATTTAGACAGACAAATGTAGGTATGGATGACGCTGAGTGTTCTATGAGTTTGAAACAGCTATGTAATTATTATGAGAGATATTACAATAAAAAGACAATTATATTACTTGATGAATATGATACACCAATGCAGGAAGCATATATACATGGATACTGGGATGAATTTACAGCTTTTCTGCGCAGTTTTTTTAATGCCACTTTCAAGACCAATCCATATCTTGAGCGCGCTGTTATGACAGGAATTACAAGGGTTTCCAAGGAGTCAATGTTTTCCGACCTCAACAACCTCAATGTTGTGACCACAACCTCTGATGAATACAGTTCTTGCTTTGGCTTTACAGAGGATGAGGTATTTGCTTCGCTTGATATGTTCGGGTTGTCTGATAAGAAGGCTGAGGTCAAGAAGTGGTATGACGGATTTACGTTTGGCCCACATAAGGATATTTACAATCCGTGGTCTATAACCAGCTATTTAGATAAAAAGAGGCTTGCGCCTTATTGGGCATCCACAAGCTCTAATGGACTGGTCAGCCGTCTGTTGCAGGCTGCTTCAGCGGAGATTAAGGAGCTTATGGAGGAGCTTTTAAGAGGAGGAGATATAGATGTCAATTTCGATGAGCAGATTGTGTTTAACCAGCTTGATACGAATGAGAGTGCGATATGGAGTCTGCTGGTTGCGGGTGGGTATCTCAAGGTGGATGAGGTAGAGTATCGAGGAGAGCTTTTGGAGCCCTGGTATCATCTGTCGATTACTAATCTTGAGACTATGAGCATGTTTTCGGGTATGTTTAAGGGGTGGTTCGGTGCTGCGGCATCCAACTATAACAGATTTATTGCCGCAGTGGTTTCAGGGGATGTTGAAGCCATGAATGCATATATGAACAGAATTTCGATGGAAGTATTCAGCTACTTCGATGTGGGTGGAGACAGTTCATCTGGTGAACCGGAGAGATTCTACCATGGCTTTATTCTTGGACTTATGGTTGAACAGGCAGAAAGATACGAAGTGTGTTCAAACCGCGAGAGCGGGTTCGGAAGATATGACGTTATGCTGATACCGAAGAAGGATAATCTGCCCGCAATTGTGATGGAGTTTAAGGTGCGCAATCCGGGCAGGGAGCAGACGCTTGAAGCCACGGCACAGTCCGCCCTCAATCAGATTGAGGATAAGAACTATGACGCAGAACTGGTTGCACGAGGCATTCCGTGTGAGCGGATACGGCATTATGGGTTGGCTTTTGAGGGGAAAAGGGTGCTTATTTCTTCTTCCTATACTGATTCGGACTGAACCCCGTAATCTCCTTGAACTGCCGGTTAAAATGCTCCACATTCTCATAGCCGCAGCTCTCAGCGATGTGCGCGACAGAGTCGGGGGTCATGGTGAGCAGGTAGCAGGCGCGCTCAATGCGGCTTCTTATTATATCCTGAATCACCGGGACACCGAACAGCTCCTTATAAATATGTTGGAAATATGATACACTCAGGGAGGCAGCTTCAGCCAGCTCACTCACCGTCTTTTTGGGCGAGTGCTGGCTGTATATGCCGTTTCTTATTTCATGGAAAAGCGGTCTGTGAACCTTCAGCTTGTCGGAGAGCTGTGTCTCAAGGTGGTAGGCATCGCTATATTTGTACAGTATGGTTCTAAGCTTCGCGTCAAGAATCTCCTCATGGTGCGAGCCGGTCTGGTGGAACTCCTGCCTTAGGTCGCGGATGAGCTGGCTTAGCTCCGTGTAGTCGGACAGAAGCGTGAGTCGGTTGAATGGGACGTCGAGGCTTAGCATGAAATCACTTATTGAACTATCTATATAATTATCTGCATTGCCGGCGGTAGCAGCATTACTGTTGCTTGAGTTGTCTGTGTCGGCATTTGAACTATTATTGGAAGAATTTCTATTTATATCCTTGTATGTATTCTTATTTTTGAATGTAGTCTTATCCTTTCGTGTATTCTCATCCTTGCATGTATTCTCATCTGGAACATCGTCAAAGCTTATCCAGTCATTCACATATTCATTGTCATTGTAGTAATAAATAGGCGCATCCTTTGTGTATATTATAAAGGCGGGTGTGTTCACGTACTGTCTTATCAGCCCGGGGTGTCTTGCATTCCTGTCGAATGGCAGGTTGCCCTTTAGAAGTTCATCAGCGGTTGTTTTATTTTTATGCTCACCGCAGCAATATTGCCGGCATATGGTTTCCTCAGGAAATTCAAAGTACGCGTCACTTTTTACAAGGAGCAGGAGATAATGCCCCATTCCGCCGGGACGTTCCATATTGATTCCATCAGGGTGGGTGTTGTTATAGCCCATATAGCGTATTTTTAACATGATGTATATTCCTCCATAAATGCAGCTGATAATAGAATACATAAAAAATAAAAAGCAGAAAAAATCAATTTTTTAACAGTATACATCATTGAGATTTGTTTGAAAAGTCATTATATTAGGTTGTACCTAAAGAGAACATATGTTGCTGTTGTGAGGTGTATATGGAATGTCCATATAAATATTTACATGAAGCATATATGAAAACGACTGCATTAGCAGCGAGTTTGGAGGACTTAAGAAAATGACGGCAATGAAATGGTTTTATTCGTACTTTAAAAAGTACCAGTGGAGAATGATTATCGGACTTGTCATGGTCACGATTACCTCCGTGCTTGCCATCGTAAATCCTAAGATAACAGGATTTATAGTGGATGACATCATAGGGGACGGAAGCAATATAAGGCTTGACCTGCTTCCGAGGTTCCTGCTTCTTATGATAGGCATTACGTTGTTAAGGGCGGGACTGAGATTTATATTTTTATGGAATTTTGAGAACTGTTCACAGGGACTTCTCTACGATATGAGGGACGATGTGTACCGCAATCTGCTTGCAAAGGATTTCGCGTTCTATAACAGCCACAGGACTGGCGATCTGATGTCGAGGCAGACAGGAGATATGATGGCGATACGTCATTTTATGTCGTATGTGTGCTATTCAACCTATGAATGTATACTGCTGTTTTCGATATCGCTGTTTATGATGTTCACTGTCGACTGGAGAATTGCACTTGCCATGCTGGCGGTGCTTCCTTTTACACTCATCAACACGATAATCCAGTCTAAGAATGTAAAGCCTAAGTTCGGCAATGTAAGGGAGCGTTTTTCAAGCCTTAATGCATTTGCGCAGGAGAATATCAGCGGTAACAGAGTGGTCAAGGCATTTGCCAAGGAGGACTATGAGATTTCAAAGTTCGACACGGAGAACACGGAGTACAGGGATTCGGAGCTTGCGGCATCAAAGATATGGGTGCGCCATGTGCCGATATTTGAGCTTCTTGCCAATCTCCTCACCTTTGTGCTTATGCTTGCGGGTGGTCTTATGGTTATAAATGGACAGATGACTCTTGGAAATATGGCGATGATTAATGGATATCTGTGGATGCTTGATGCACCTCTTCGTATGGCGGGCTGGCTGGTAAATGACTGGCACCGTTTTACAACATCGGTTGAGAAGATATATGCGACAATTGAGGTGGAGCCTGAGATAAAGAATCCTGTGACAGGACCGGCTGACGAGAATGTGAAGAAGCCGGAGGGCAGCGTTGAATTTAAAAATGTGTCATATAGTATTGATGGTGAACAGATACTTAAAAATATCAATTTCAAGGTTAAACCGGGCCAGAAGGTCGGAATTATCGGTGCGACCGGAGCAGGAAAGACATCGCTAATCAACCTTATGTGCCGCTTCTATGATGTTGACAGCGGCGAGGTGTTAGTCGGCGGCAGGAATGTCAAGGACATGGATTTAAGAGTATTGAGGCAGAGCATTGGAATGGCTATGCAGGACGTATTTCTCTTTTCGGACACGATTGAGGGAAATATAGCTTATGCGAAGCCGGACTGTCCTTTTGAGAGAGTTGAGTGGGCGGCAAAGATTGCGGATGCACATGATTTTATCATGCAGATGCCTGAGGGCTACGACACGATAGTGGGTGAACGAGGCGTCGGACTGTCCGGTGGACAGAAGCAGCGAATATCACTTGCCAGGGCGCTCCTTAAGGAGCCGTCAATCCTTGTGCTTGACGATACAACCTCCGCCGTTGATATGGAGACTGAATCGCAGATTCAGGATGCGCTTGCAAGGATAGAGAATGAGACCGTGTTTATAATTGCACACCGTATTTCATCAATAAAAGATGCTGATGTGATTATAGTTCTCTCAGATGGTGAAATAGCTGAGATGGGCAATCATGATGAGCTTATACAGAAGAAGGGCTATTATTATACGGTATTCATGCACCAGTATGGGGAGCATGACGCGGCGTAGTCTCCCGGATATCCGGTTTTGTCAGGAAGAAAATGATTGTTTTGCCGGCGGTTGTAAAGCTGTGAATTTTTCAATGTATTTGCGGTAAGCTGCCGGAAAAAGATGTGGTGTAAAATATAAGTGTGACAGCTTGTTTTTACCTGGAAATGAGGATAAATATGGCAAGGAATAAATACGATATAGATGAGACTTTGGAGAGTAAATTTGATTTAAACCAGTTAAAACGTCTTGGAAAATATGTTGGCAATTATAAAAAGACCTTGATTACAGTTATAGTGCTCATGCTTATCTCAAGTGCACTTTCAATGCTCAATCCTCTGTTTTTGAAGGATGTAATGGACACGATTGAGCAGTGCGCGATTCATGGCACGATGAGCAAAGCCGCGGCTTCACAGAGAGTCATCGTTGCGAGCTGTCTGATGCTTGCCGTGACGATAATAGTTGTGCTCATACTCAGATTCAAGATTAAGATGATGGCTGAGGTCGGGCAGGGCGTCATCCATGCACTGCGCCGTGATTTGTTTGTGCATTTGCAGGAGCTGCCGTTTTCCTACTATGACGATAAGCCGCATGGCAAGATTCAGGTGCGTGTGGTCAACTATGTAAATAACCTAAGCGACCTGCTCTCAAACGGTATTGTAAACACTATAACGGATATGTGCAGTCTTATATTCATTATAATTTTCATGTTAATGTTGAATGTGCAGTTCACGCTGGTGTGTCTGTGCGGATTGCCGATTCTGGCTGCGCTTGTGTGGATAATCAAGAAAAAACAGAGAAGGGCCTGGCAGATACAGTCTAATAAGCAGTCAAACCTGAATGCCTACATAGCGGAGAGCATCAACGGTATCCGTGTCACACAATCATTTGTACGCGAGGACGTCAACACGGATATATTTAACAGACTTAACATGGAGTCAAAAAAATCATGGCTGAATGCGGTCAAGTATAACTTTCTCCTAAACCCGGTGGTTCAGACTATCACGGTTGTGACAACGGCAATCATATATGTTCTGGGTGTCGCGTGGATTACGGGCGGCTATGCGGCTATGACGGTCGGTACACTTGTTGCATTTACCGGCTACATCTCAAGATTCTGGGCGCCGATTACCACACTTGCGAACTTTTACAACAGTGTGCTCACCGCGGTTTCATATCTTGAGAGAATATTTGAGACGATAGATGAACCGGTCAAGGTTACGGACGCGCCGGATGCTAAGCCCATGCCAGAGATTAAGGGAGAGGTTGAATTTAAGGATGTGTGCTTCGCATACGATGACGGTGTGCCTGTCCTTAAGAATGTAAGCTTCAAGGCGGGAGTCGGAGAGAGCTATGCGATAGTAGGTCCTACGGGCGCCGGTAAGACAACCATAGTCAATCTCATAAGCCGTTTTTACAATCTCACCTCAGGGCAGGTACTCATCGACGGAATAGATATCAGCAAGGTTACAATCAAATCCCTCAGAACCCAGATGGGTGTGATGATGCAGGACAGCTTCATATTCGCGGGAACGATCATGGACAATATCCGCTACGGCAATATGGAGGCGAGCGATGAGGATGTCATAAAGGCGGCTAAGACCATGTGCGCCCACGATTTTATCATGGGGCTTGAGAACGGCTACTACACCGAGGTTAATGAGCGCGGAAGCCGTCTGTCGGCAGGGCAGAGACAGCTTATCTCATTTGCGCGTGCTGTTCTGGCAGACCCTAAGATTCTCATACTTGATGAGGCAACCTCAAGTATCGACACTGAGACGGAGATACTTTTGCAGAAGGGACTTAACGAGCTGTTAAAGGGAAGAACCTCCTTCATTATCGCCCATCGTCTCTCAACAATCAAAAATTCGTCATGTATTATGTATGTCGACCATGGCGAGATTGTCGAGATGGGAAGCCACGACGAGCTTATGAAAAATAAGGACGGAATGTATTACAAGCTTTATATGTCGCAGTATGATTTCCTGAATAAGAAATAATTGAACAGAAAATAATTAAACAGAAAATAATTAAATAGGAAATAGTTAAATAGGAAATAATTAAATAGCCGGGCTGTGGATGTAAAAAAAAGATTTGTGTAGTTTAGTGCGATTTGCGGCAGAAAATATGAGTAATTTAGTGTGAAAATTTACATAGAAGCAGTTGATTTTTACATGAACAGCATATAAGAAACCACCGTTTTGCAGAAGTTTATTACACATCAGTTATGATGTAGCTGTAATATCTTATCCGCAAAGCGGTGGTTCCATGTTTTTGGCGGGTCACAATGTCAAAAATCCTCACGCAGGCAAGCTTGCATCGGACTTCTGACCTTTTGACCCTGATATCTTGAATATTGCATTATTCTATTTCATGTATCTATCGAGGGATTGAATGCATAGAAGTTCTTTGCGTCAAGTCCCTCCCGCGTGATGTTGAGCGCTTCACCGAAGCGCTGGAAGTGAACAATCTCCCTAGCTCTCAAAAAGCGTAGCGGCTCAACAATGTCCGGTTCACTTATCAGTCTCAACAGGTTATCATATACGCTTCTTGCTTTTTGCTCGGCAGCTAAATCCTCCATAAGATCTGTTATAGGGTCACCCTTTACCTGAAACTCACATGCATTGAAGGGGATTCCGCCTGCTGCCTGCGGCCAGACACCAAGCGTATGGTCGACATAGTATGGTGCAAAACCTGATTTCTCTATCTCCTCAGGTGTGAGGTCGCGTGTGAGCTGGTGAACCATGGCACCGACTATCTCAAGATGCGCCAATTCCTCCGTGCCGACATCGGTAAGCACTCCCGCTACGCGTCTGTCTTTCATCGAATATCTCTGCGACAGATATCTAAAAGATGCTCCGGCTTCGCCGTCCGGACCGCCATATTGGCTTATAATAAGCTGTGCCAGCTTAGGATTAGGTTCCTTGATGTGCACAGGAAATTCCAGTTTTTTCTCATAAATCCACATTAATTATACGCCTCCATTTCCCAAGGCCATGGAAGCTGCTGCCACGGCCAGCAAGTATCTGAGCTTACACTGTAGAATGTGAGCGGGCCATAGAGACGCTCGTATTCGGCTGCATGTTTTTCGTATGAAGCGCGATGCTTTTGAAATGTATTGAGCGCCTGAACGCAGTCAGGATGAGTGTCAAGGTACAAGCCAAGGTCAATCATCATGAACTCACACTCATGAATTTTTCTAAACAGGGCATTCCTGTCATTGCATGTTTCGTTCATCGACATCTGCCTCCTCTCATAAACGGTTTGAAAAGCGAAGGAAAGGCAGTGCCAATCATAAATGCTTTTGATTCCTCGAATAATTCCTCGAATGCCTGAAATGGTACATACGCCATTGCGACAGGGCAGTATGGTGAAGGCATTACACATGACTGTGCAACACCATCTGCAGGTGTTATGCGTGGCTGCATCATACACTTTTTTTCAGCAGCATTAGGCATATCCTGATGTGGCGTATCGGCATTTTGATTACAGCATGGCTGTGCTGAAGCTGTATTTCGACCGTATCCGGAGCTGCTCTGCCTGTTCTGTGCCTGATTCGGACAGGTCATCATAGGCTGACGCTGCACCATGCGGTGATTGCCATTATAATAAGCCATATATGACTCCTTTTGCATATTTTATATAAATATAATATGAAGAAACCAAATATTTGTGAAAGCAGATGTTTGTTCTAATATTATGTCGAAAAATGCAATATAAGCTTGTAATATAGATACAAAAAATGGTAATATGTAACATATTAAATGTGCTGTTTTTGACTTATGAAAAATTAAGCACAATGTATTTTGTATTTATGAAGGTATGGAGGAGCAGTATGGAAAACAAAAAATTTGACGGATTGAAGCTGTCGAATAGGACCAGTATGATAGCATACAGCATAATGAATATTATTCTTGTTGTATGTTATCTTGTTGAGGTACTCAAGAAAAGCAGAAGCATGGGATATTTTGCCGTGTTCTGTATCTTTGCACTGGTGCCTTATGTATTATGTCTGGCAATGTATTTAAAGGACAAGGGTACAAAATATTTAAAATATGCTATATCGGGCGGGTATGTAATATTTTACCTGTTTATAATTTTTACTACGATATCGCCTGTCGCGTATGTGTATGCGTTTCTTATCGCTGTCATTCTTATCTCTTACAATGATATTAAGGTTGCGGCATGTTTTATGGGAACGGTATCGCTTGGAAATATTATCCAGGTTGCTTACAGCGCCCTGTCAGGACAGCTGGATACGTCGCAGCTTGCGGATGTTGAGATCAGGGTTGCATCGGTTCTGCTGTTTACAGGTTATCTTCTCATGGCGACTTATGTATCTAAGAAATGCAGCGATACCCAGCTTGAGCAGGTTGAGGAGGAAAAGGAGCATAATGCGGCTCTTATGGGCGAGATTCTTGAGGTGGCAGAGAAGATTACCGATGACATCAATGTTGTATCCGGCAAGGTTGATATATTAGAGACTACAGCCAATAAGACCAAGGATTCGATGGGCGAGGTGGCAGCAGAAACTAACGAGACGGTTCGCTCCATCCAGGTACAGCTTGAAAAGACAGAGCAGATTCAGGATACGATTAATAGTGTTGAAGAAGCTTCGGGAATGATTGTGGATAATGTAAATGAGACTAAGTCGGAGCTTGATTTATCAAAGAAAAATATGGATGAGCTTTTAAGATGTGTAAAGGTGTCAAATGATGCCAATGCTAATGTATCCAAGGAGCTGCTGCAGCTTCGTGAGCATACAGGTAAGATGCAGTCGATAATAGATATGATTAACAGCATTGCTTCACAGACAAGTCTTCTTGCACTTAATGCAAGCATCGAGGCGGCAAGGGCAGGTGACGCCGGTCGCGGGTTTGCAGTGGTTGCCTCTGAGATTTCCAATCTTGCCGATCAGACGCAGGGAGCTACAGGTAATATAACAGGGCTTATTGACAGTATTTCAACAGAGCTTTCGGATGTTGTAAATGTTATTGAGGATATGATAAAGGTATCCGGAAATCAGAATCACGCAGCAGATGAGACTGTTAAGAGCTTTGTGAGGATTGCACAGAAGAATGACATGGTATATGATGAGGCAGGAAGACTCAGTGAGCTTGTACGCGAGTTAAATGATGCCAACCAGACTATAGTAGAAGGAATACACACGATTTCAGGTGTGACCGAGGAGGTTACGGCTCATTCCACGGAGACTCTTAAGGTGAGTGAGGACAATAGTGCTATTACCAAGGATGTCGGAAGCACCATTACAGGACTTAAGGAGCTTGCAGAACAGTTAAAAGGACTGAAAAAATAAAAAATAAAAAATGCTGGATTTTTTTGTTCAGATGTGATATGATAATCAAAGCTGTTGCAGAAGGAATTTTGCAACAGTGTGCAGGATTAGTACATCGGTAGTATATCAGCTTCCCAAGCTGAGGAGGCGGGTTCGATTCCCGTATCCTGCTCTGTAAAAAGACGCATGAAGCTTTATGGTTTGAGGCTTTATGCGTTTTTTGTTTTCCATGAAAACATTATTCTTCCGATGCCGTTTTATTCCGGAATGTATCAGTGCGTGGCATCAGGATAACCTGGATTATAATGATTTTACGTTTTGTACTTATTCTGTTCATAATTATATGCTACAATTGCCTAAAAAGCGCGTGGACATTATTGCAACTATATAAGGAAAAAATACATAGGAGATGGAGAGGGCTATGAATAACAATAATATTTTATTTTTTCTCACACCGAAGTGTGATGTGGTATATGTGTATGAGGATGCGAATATAAGGCAGGTGCTGGAGAAGATACGTTACCATAAGTATACAGCGATGCCTATTATCAGCAAGCATGGCAAATATGTGGGAACAATAACGGAGGGGGATCTGCTCTGGAAGATGGCTGATGAGAATATTTCTACCTTTGAGGAAGCGGAGGAGATACCGATTTCAGATATTCACAGGCGTGTGAACAATCGTCCGGTGAATGCCGAGGCACACATGGAAAGTCTGATTGATCTTGCAATCAAGCAGAATTTCGTGCCGGTTGTTGATGATGACAATGTTTTTATAGGAATTGTGACAAGGAAGGATATTATTCAGTATCTCTACAAAAACTATGATAAACAGGCAATGTGAATTGCGAAAGGTAAAATACGCAAGGTAAAATACGCAAGGTAAGAATGTGCGGAGCAGGCAGACGATAATTGATTATGGGTTATGTATAATCAGAAATTTTGGAATAAAAATTTTTAAAATTTTTTTTAGAAAAGTGCAACCTAATAAAAAATAAGCTGTGTATATAGGCAGGATGATAAAAACGGAGGAGGAAATGCAGGACAAGGCTATCGTGGAGCTTTTTCTGGAGCGCAATGAACGCGCAATCAGGGAAGCCTCGGAAAAATATAATCATTATTGCATGCATATTTCGATGAATATACTTGATAATATTGAGGATAGCGAGGAGTGCGTTAACGATGCACTGCTTGGGGCATGGAAATCAATACCTCCGCATCATCCGGAAAATCTGGCAGCATTTCTTGGAAAGCTGACCAGAAATGCGGCAATTAACAAGTACAATGCCAGACATGCAGATAAGAGGGCGGCAGGGGAATATGCTGTGTCAATTCATGAACTGGATGAGTGTATACCGGACATGAAGGACGTAGAGAGCCATGCTGACGCGGTTCATCTTGAACAGGTGATTGATGAATTCTTAAGAGGTCAGAAACCGGAGAATAGGAATATTTTCTTGCTCAGGTATTACTATAGCTGTCCGGTTTCCGATATCTCTAAGAGAATGGGAATCAGTGAGGGAACGATTAAGTCAACGCTGTCGAGAATCAGGCGCCGCCTCAAGGATTATCTGAAGAAGGAGGGGGTATGGTGAAGAAAGGAGAGATACTTTCGCAGGCTTTATCCGGTGTCAGCGACGATCTCTTAGACGGAGCAAGGGAGCTTTTTGAAAAGAGTGAGGACGATGTAATTAAGACACAGGAATTATTCCGCAGGAAGAAGCAGGCTGTGAGAAAAAAAATGATATATGCCATGTCCGCTGTGGCTGCGGCATGTATTTTAATTGTACTTGGAAGAGGCATTACGGTATTGTCAGGAAAGGGTCAGATACCGGAGGTATATTACGACGGAGTCATGCTTGATGAAAGAGGTGTGACAGCCCAGGTGCAGAATGAACCTGCGGTTGTTTCATATTCTCTTGAAAGAAGTGCCGTTTTGGAGGAGTCCGGGTTTACACTTCATATTAAGGCGAGGGGAAGCTTTACAATAGAAGCATCCAGTGGTGAACTCATACCTTATGGGACAAGCGTAATGTCGGCGAGCGATGAGGCGGATATAGTCTGGGCAGTGCAGCCTGATGAGGAGGCATACCTTACAGTGAATGCGGGGACTTATTCTGTAAAGGTTTCAATGTGTTTCGATGAAGAAACAGGAGAGTGGAAGCTCAGGACACAGAAGGGGAATAATTAACAATTTTTTTATCAGGAGGAATTTAATTTTATGAGAAAGTTAGCTTTATTATCAGTTATGGCAGTGTCGGTTGTTGCACTCAGCGCATGTGGAAAGAAGGATAACAATGTAAATCCGGGTACAACAGAGTCAACATCACAGATTGAGACAACAACAGAGACAACAACAGAGACAACAACAGAGGCGACACAGGAGCCGTCTAAGGATGCGGATGAGAGCGATGCGCAGGGAGCGGTTAAGCTTCTTGATGATATCTGGGCAGTTTACGGTGAGGATGACAGGTTCCCGGCAGCAGGTGGGGATTACAATCCGGATAATGCAAGAGATGACGCTGCGGGAAAATATGGTCTTGAGGACACTGCGGCAATAAACAATGCTTTTGGAATTGCTGAGGATGACGTTGCACTCATTGACGATGCGGCCTCCCTTGGTCATATGATGAATGCAAACACATTTACGGCAGGTGCTTTTCATGTGACTGACAAGGAGAATGTAGCTGCGATTGCAGAGCACCTTAAGGATGGAATCCTTGAAAAGCAGTGGATGTGCGGTTTCCCGGATGTTTTGGTTGTATATCAGGTAGATGATTATATTGTATCAGCTTATGGACTTACAGATATAATTGATACATTCTCAGCCAATCTCGCAGAGGTATATCCTGATGCAGTTGAGTTATATAAGGCAAATATTGAATAATCGGTAATTTTATGAGAGTTGTTTGTGTTACAGACGTCGCAGACAGCCGGCACTGTAAAGAAGCGTCTGTGAAATGAGGATTGGCATGATTTTTTCAAGTATTCCGTTTTTATATTGCTTCCTGCCTGCGGTGATACTGCTGTATTTTGCGGTACCGGGCAGAGGAAAAAATGTAGTACTTTTATTGGCAAGCCTTGTATTTTACGCATGGGGAGAGTTAAGATATACTCTCCTCATGTTAGTTATGATAACACAGGGCTATGTATTTGGAAGACTTATAGACTCTAAGAGAAGGTGGTCAAAGGTTTTTTTGACCACTTCTGTTGTAATAAGCCTTGGTGTGCTTGGATATTTCAAGTATGCGGGATTTTTCCTTGAATCCTTTGGAGCCGTGACAGGGCTTGCCGTTCCGGTTCTTAAGGTTACTCTGCCTATAGGCATCAGCTTTTATACTTTTCAGGTGATAAGCTATGTCATTGATGTGTACAGAAAAACGGTTGCGGCTCAGAGGAGCTATATAGATATGGCGATGTATATATCCATGTTTCCACAGCTCATAGCAGGTCCGATTGTGCGGTATTCGGATATTGAGGGAGAGCTGCATGTGAGAAAGCACAGCACCGAAAAGACTGCCTGTGGAATCAGGAGATTTATAATAGGCTTATCAAAAAAGGTACTTATAGCTAACCAGTTAGGTGAGCTCATCGATGCCTATGCGGGGGCATCACAGCCTTCGGTGCTTTTTGTGTGGCTGTATGCAATTGCGTGTACACTTCAGATATATTTTGATTTTTCGGGCTACAGTGATATGGCGATAGGTCTTGGAAAGATATTTGGCTTCGATTTTCCGGAGAACTTCAACTATCCGTATATTTCAAAGAGCATTACGGAGTTCTGGAGAAGATGGCACATGTCTCTGGGGACATGGTTCCGCGACTATGTGTATATTCCGATGGGCGGAAACCGGGTGAAGAAGTGGAGATGGTTCCTGAACATTCTGGTTGTGTGGGCACTCACCGGCTTATGGCATGGAGCAGCATGGAAGTATATCGTATATGGTATGTACAATGGTATAATCATGAGCTTTAGCAGTATTATGGCACCTGTTTATGAAAAAATGTTTAAAATAACAGCAGGGCATATATACACGATGTTACTGGTTATGATAAGCTTCGTCATATTCAGCGCTGCGACGATGTCCGATGCCGGAGCAGTCATTGCAGGAATGTTCGGGGCAGGAGGTCTTAGTACTGTGTCTGCCGAGTCGCTCTACTACCTGAAGAGCTATGCCATAACACTTATTATTGCGATTGCAGGTTCATTGCCTGTGGTGAGAAATGTTTTTGCTGGACTTGAGGGCAGGATGAAGGATAATAAGGTGGTGAACGCTGTTTTTACGATAGGTGAACCGGTTGTGCTTGCTGCACTGCTTATTCTGGTGACAGGCTATCTGGTGGACGGCTCCTTCAATCCGTTTTTATATTTCAGGTTTTAATATTAAATCTCTGAGAAATGGAGATAGATATGGAAAATAAATCAAATGGTATAAAAAGATATTTGAATAAAAATATAATAGTGATTATTGTGACTGCGGCATGCATTTACGGATTGGCGCTGTGGAGCATTATTGAGCCGGATAATACGTATTCATACAGTGAGAGAAGGGGGCTTAAGACGTTCCCTAAGCTGTCTGTACAGACCTTGCAGTCCGGCAGATTTATGGAGGAGTTTGAGAAGTACACACTGGATCAATTCCCTATGCGTGACACCATGCGCACGTTTAAGGCGGTTGGCAATTATTATCTTTTTGGCAGGAAGGATAACAATGGGCTGTATATAGCAGATGGATACCTGTCAAAGCTTGAGTACCCGCTAAATGAAGCTTCGCTTGATTATGCTGCACTGTGCTTTGGTGAGGTTAACAGGAAATATCTTGAGGGTAAGGCAGGTGCCGTGTACGGTGTGATTGTACCGGACAAGAATTACTTTCTTGCGGATAAGAATGGCTATCCATCCATGGACTATGATGAGCTTTATAGTCTGATGAAAGATAAGCTTGATTTCATGCAGCTTATAGACATCCGCGGATTGCTAAGCTATGACGATTACTACCGCACTGACACTCACTGGAGACAGGAAAGGATAGTGGCTGCTGCGAGGGAGATTGCTGATAAGATGGGAGTTACTCTGTCGGCTGAGTATGAGCTAAAGCAGTTGGCTGCGCCGTTCCGTGGGGTGTACTATGGGCAGGCGGCACTTCCGATTGCCACGGAGACATTGTATTATCTTGAAAATGAAGCGATAAAAAACAGTACGGTAACGGATTACGAGACAGGTAAGACAGGAGCTGTATACGATATGGAGAAGGCAGAGGGGAATGATCTCTATGAAATGTTCCTCTCCGGTCCAAGATCGCTCCTTGTCATTGACAATCCATCGGCGGATACGGACAAGGAGCTTATAATCTTCAGGGATTCGTTCGGGAGCAGCATAGCACCTCTTTTTATAGAGGCATATTCTAAGATAACGCTTGTGGATATCCGCTATATCTCACCGGCATACCTTGGACGGTTCATAGAATTTGACGGGCAGGATGTGCTCTTTCTGTACAGCACACTTGTGTTAAATAACAGTGATACTATCATAAGATAGCCTACACCACACCATTTGCCTTTCTATACTCTCTTGGAGACATACCTTTTATCTTTTTAAAGCAGTCTCCAAAGTAGTTGCTGTCATCAAAGCCGCAGTTTTCCGCAATCTGTGTGATTGACATGTCGGTATTGAGAAGAAGCCGGCAGGCTTCGATAATACGCACTGTTATAAGGTATTCCTTGTAGCCGAAGCCGGTGCACAGCTTGAACTTGCGGGAGAAATATGATGGACTCATATTGTACTTAACGGCTAGCTGGGAGAGAGAAAAGTCCTTTGTAAAATTTCCTGAAATGAATTTAGCGGCTTCAGAGATGACATCATCACCGATTTCGCTGGCAGGATATGCGGCATCAGAATTTTCCTGACACCTGAGAACAAATAAAATAAGTTCATAAACATATACGGTGAGCATGCTTTCGGAAAATATGTCTATTCCGTTATGCTCCCGTATTATTTTTGCAAAGAGTTCCTCAATATAATCTCTCCTGTTGGGAGGAATCGTTATCTGACGTTTTCCAAAGCACTTTTGAAAAGTGTCGGAGCTGAGCTTGTTCATGAGCGGGGCGATGAAGGCATCGCTGAAAATCATGACAATTCTTTCGTGGGTGTCTCCGCCTATATAGGTTGTGCGGTGCAGTTCACCTTTAGGTATGACAATCAAATCCCCCTTTTTTACGTAATATATAGTGTCATTTATGAAAATACGTCTTGTCCCTGATAGAAGGTAATAGAATTCATAATATGGATGATAGTGGGCATCCTTCATTTCGGAATATGCCTTTCCCTTCACCTGGGTTATATCGAAGTCTTTCTTTTTGTCGCTTAAAATCATAAAATTCTCCATTCTACAGTGAAAATGCACTGTGCCTAAGGTGCTATTAGATATAGTAAGTTTTGAGACTTTTTTTGTCAATAAAAATGTAAAAAAAACAGTAATATATATGAAAATAATAAATTAAAACGTAGATATTACATTTAATATAGAGTAATATATATGATGTTGGGGTCAAAACATGCCAACTTAATTTACGAGTGTATAACATATTATATTTATGCATATCAGCTCCGTTGTACGAAGCAAGATGTTCTAAGAACTCTGATATAGGCTTTCTATACGTCCGCCACCGAAGCAGGCATACATCCTTGTATGCATTGCTTCTGAACCGGCATCCGTGCCGGTTCTGGCTAGTGTGTGAACAGAGTTCTAAGAACATCTAAGCTTCTTCCAAAAGTCGTGATATGCATAAATATAATACGTTATACATGCTAAGTTTATAGCACATGTTTTGACCCCAACATCATATATATAAAATATATGAATGTTACAGCGTGCACTGGTTTTATGCTCGGAGATGAGGAGTAATATGGCAAAGAAATATAATCGTGATCTGATTCTGAATGGGAGTATGCTGAGTGCAATTCTTTCACTTGCAATTCCCGTTGTAATTAACAGCTTTCTGCAGACGATGTATAACCTTACGGATACATACTGGCTGGGACATATAGGCAAGGAGGAGCTTGCGGCGATTAACCTTGTGACACCGGTCCAGAATATAGTTATTAATTTCGGAACCGGGATAACAGTTGCCGGGTCGGTGCTGATTGCACAATACATAGGCGCGCGCGCCGACAAGGAGGCACGCAGGATGGCGAGCCAGATATATGCCTGTGCGATGATTTTTGCATTTGCCTGTGCGGCGATATGCTTTGCCATGGCTCCGGGGATTGTTTCATGGCTTGGAGCGGAGGGGGATATTTACAGGTACAGCAGGCAGTATCTGCAGATAGTGGTGCTGGATATGCCGTTTCTGTTTACGATAAATATGTTTACCGCACTTAATCAGGCTCAGGGAGACATGGTAAAGCCTATGCTTCTTAATCTGGTAGGAATTATTCTCAATATGATTCTTGACCCGCTGCTTATGGTGGTGTTCAAGCTTGGAATATCAGGTGCGGCGCTTGCAACATTGTCCGCCAAGCTTCCGTCTGCGGCAATAGCACTGTTTTCGCTCCTTAGAAAGGAGAATAACCTCCACCTTGATTATAAGAATTTCCGGTTTGAGAAGGATAAGCTTAGGGATATTTTAAGAATAGGGCTTCCGACGGCAATCGGCGGAAGCACAATGCAGTTCGGCTTCCTGCTTATGAGCAGGAATGTATATAAGTATGGCACGGAGGCGATGGCTGCTTATGGTATTGGAAATAAGGTCAACAGCCTTATAACCCTTCCGTCTAACGGTATAGGTTCAGCTGCAGCTACCATAGTCGGACAGAATATGGGAGCGGGTCAGGTCGACAGAGCGAAAAAGGGATATATATTGTCACGCAATATCTGTGTTGTATTCCTGTTTGCCGGAGGAATGATTCTCTCAAGAATGCCGGTATCCAGAGCCATAGTCGGAATTTTCAATAACGATGAGCAGGTTGTCGCGATGGCTGCGGATTTCCTGTCGATAATGGCATTCTGGTGCTGGACGAACGGAATATATAATGCGACATCGGGACTGTTCCAGGGGACAGGCCACACTGAGGTCACGATGATTGTGGATGCCGCAAGGCTGTGGGTGTTCAGATTTATGACACTGTTCTTCTGTGAGAGTGTGCTTCACATAGGAGTCCGCAGTGTGTGGTATTCGGTTGTTGTAAGTAATGCAATATCTTCATTCATTCTTTATGTAGTATATAGAACTAATATATGGAAGAAGAGTAAGATAAAAGTAAAGGGGGCAGACGCATGATTAACTTAAATCTTGAAAAACTGTACAGATATCCGAGAAATATGGAGCCTATGTGGGTCGCGGTTCCGGTGAAGAGGGGAAGACTTGGCGATGCATCGCAGGTCTGTGTGTATGATGGGGATGAAAGGCTGACGAGCCAGACAAAGGTGACCTCGCGGTATGATGATGGTTCAATAAGATTTCTTTTCACCAGATTTGAGGGAAATCTTCCGGGAAATGCAGGAAAGAAATTCGAGCTTTTTCTTGATGATGAGGATTTAAAAGCCTCAGGAAGAAAATCTGATATTTCGGATGAGAAAAATCCGGATAGTAAAAATGCAGATAATAATTCACACAATATGAACAGTTCAGGTAATAGGGGCAGTTCGGATAATGTGAATAATATCGGTATAAAAGCTGACAGCGCAGCAGTAAGTACAGTATACAACACCGATGGCTTCAAGGTCGACACAGGTGCAGTGAGCTTTACCGTTAAGAATTATTCCCAGAGTCTGTTCGAGAGCCTGAGCTATGGAGAAAGGCTGTATGAGAAAGGGCAGTTTAAGGGTCCGTATCTTACAGACAAGGCAGGAACACGCTATGAGCTTAACCTGAACAGATGGCGCGTGGTTGAGGAGGGCGCAGTGTGTACGATTCTTGCTGTGGATGGCTATAATGAGACTGAATCCGGCGGCTGTGAGGAGTCGAAGCACTATAGGTTTGAGATAAGACTTACCGCGTATGCAGGAAAGCCGTGGATTGATGTGAGCTACAGAATCTTTAATACATCTGAGACACCTTTAAGTATTAAGTCACTTGTATTTTCCGTCATGGACAGGGCTGGCATGGAGCAGGATGTATCGCTTGCCGCACTGGATTCGTCTGCGATGATCGATTCCACAGGCTGTGGTGATATAGGAACTGAACTGAAAAATGAAGGAGGTCTTATCTACAGGACCAGAGGCACTAAGGATTTGGAGACGATAGAGGAACTGGCAAAGGTCGAGAATATCCGAACCTGTGCAGGAGCCTCCAACTATAAAACGGATTTCATTATAGGAAAGGATGGTGCACAGGTCAACAAGGCTGCATATGACAAGGCACTCCTTATGGAGGGCAATGAGCACATGGCGGAGGTACTTTACGGAACCTTTTTTGCGGACAGGACGGATTCGGAGGGTGGAGTGTGCGCCACTATATATCAGGCACAGCAGAACTATCCGAAGGCGGTGAAGGCCGATAAGGACGGACTCTATGTTATGTTGGTGCCGGAGGGCTTTAACGATGTGATTATGCAGCCGGGTATGGCAAGAGAGCAGAGGTTCATGCTGCATTTCCATGCTGCGGCTGAGAGCCTTGCGGAGCTTGACAACAGGAGCCTTATCTACCAGATGCCGGACAGACCGGTTATTGCACCCGATGTATATAAAAATTCCGGTGCCGTGACGGATGTGTTCGCAGAAAAATGCTCACCTGAGATTGACATGCTGCTTATAGGAAAGGCGGATGCCAGGGCGCGAAGCTTCGGAATGCTCAACTGGGGAGATACGATTGACCAGAATTACACTAAGCAGGGACGTGGCGGCGGAGCTGCTGTGTGGGTTAACAATGAGTATGATTTTCCTCATGCCTGTGCACTTATGTACATGAGGATGGGGATAAGAAGATATCTTGATTTCTGTATGGTGCATGCAAGCCACTGGATGGATGTGGATGTGTGCCACTACAGCAGTGACCCGCTTAAGCTAGGCGGTCTTACGGAGCATACCAAGGGACATGTTATTAATGGTGTCATGGTTCCGAGCCACGAATGGGTTGAGGGCTTCCTTGACTATTATCACCTTACAGGTGATGAGAGAGGGCTTGAGACTGCTGTCGGAATAGGGGATAATATTATAAGGCTTCTCGACACCCCGGCCTATGCCGTGGCGGGTGAGAGCAATGCAAGAGAGACAGGATGGGCACTCAGGGCGCTCACTGCACTGTACATTGAGACAGGCGAGGAAAAATATCGTATTAAATGCGATAAGATAGTCGGATATTTTGAAAAATGGTACGAGGACTATGGATGCTTTGCCGCACCGTATACGGACAACACAATTATCCATGTAGGATTTATGATTTCTGTTGCGGTTGGCAGTCTTATGAGGTACTATAGAGTTAACAAAACGGATTCTCTGAAAAATCTTATTATGCTGGCGGTCGATGATATTCTTGACAACTGCATGTTAGAGTGTGGGTTATTCTACTATAAAGAGCTGCCTAGCCTTACACGGCTTGGAAATAATACACTTCTGCTCGAGGCGATGGCTACAGGGTATGAGCTTACCGGAGACAGGAAATATTTAGAGGCAGGCCTGGGTACCATCAGACGTGTTCTGCAGGAGCCTTATAAGTATGTCGGCGGTGATAAGCAGATAGTAGGAGATGCGCTTGTCACATCAGGTGACTCTACAAAGAATTTTGCACAGAGTTTTTATCCGGTTGCGTATTACTATAAGTGCCTGGTTGAGGCGGGAATGGACGAGTATGTACACATTTAAGGATAATGTTCTGAAAATATCGGTCCGCAGTCTTGTGGAATTTATCTGCCGTAGCGGGGATATTGACACAAGACGCGGGCAGGGCGGGGACAAGGCTGCCATGGATGCAGGCAGCAAGGCTCACCGCAGAATACAAAAGCAGATGGGTTCACAGTATGAGGCGGAGGTTCCGATGAGAATGGAATTTCCGTCTCTTAATTATACCATCGTAATAGAAGGAAGAGCGGACGGAGTTATAACGGAGGATGAGGGAATTACCATAGATGAAATCAAGGGGACATACCGCAATTTTAAGTATCTTGATGAGCCGGTCAAGGTTCACAAGGCGCAGGCGATGGTGTACGCATACATAAAGAGCGTCAAGGATTCACTTGAAAGTATCCGTGTGATGATGACTTATGTTAACCTTGACACTGATGAGGTAAAATATTTTACAGAGACCATCTCGTTTGCAGAGCTTGAGAAATGGTTCATGGGTGTGCTTGACAGCTTCAGAAGATGGAGCGATTTTCTTTATGAGAGCGGGAGAAGGAGAAAGGAATCGCTTCACGGAATGGATTTTCCGTTTCCGTACCGTGATGGGCAGAGGGATATAGCTGTCAGTGTCTACAGAATTATACGCATGCAGAAAAAACTTTTCATTCAGGCACCTACAGGAGTGGGAAAGACCATGTCCACGGTCTTTCCGGCGGTTAAAGCCATAGGTGAGGGGCTGGGTGACAAGCTGTTTTATCTAACTGCAAAGACCATAACGCGCACTGTGGCAGAGGAGGCTTTTTCGATACTGCGCTCTAAGGGCGCGTATTTCAGGACAGTGACGATAACAGCTAAGGAAAAGATATGTATGTGCGGTAAGCCGGAGTGCAATCCGCTTGCGTGTCCGTATGCCAAGGGACATTTTGACAGGGTGAATGAAGCCGTGTATGACATGGTGACACATGAGGACGTGATAGACCGTGCTGTGATTGAGGACTATGCGAACAAGTACACGGTATGCCCTTTTGAGATGTCACTTGATGCGACCTACTGGGTTGACGGAATTATATGTGATTACAACTATGTGTTTGACCCGGATGTATATTTAAAGAGGTATTTTTCCGATGGCTCATCGGGGGATTATATTTTTCTGATAGATGAGGCGCATAATCTTGTCGACAGGGCAAGGGATATGTACAGCGCAAGCCTCTGCAAGGAAGCTTTTCTTAAGGTCAGAAGGCTTGTGGAGAAGGTGGATAAGCGCCTTGCTTCGGCACTTGCAAGGTGCAACAAGAATTTTCTTGAGCTGAAAAAAATATGCGATGATGTGATTGTTCTTGACAGTATCGGCGCGGTGACGATGGCGCTTAATTCACTTTTTGAGGAGTTTACAAGATTTTTTGAGGAGAAGCCTGAGTTTGAGTACAGTGAGGAGGCATCGGAGCTTTTCTTTGAGGTGCGGCATTTCCTCAATATGTACGACCTGATACAGGATAACTATGTGATTTACGGTGAGCACACGGATGACGGCTTTATGGTAAAGCTGTTCTGCGTGAATCCTTCGCCGTGCCTTGCCGGGCGGCTTGAAAAGGGCAAGGCGGCGGTGTTCTTTTCGGCGACACTGCTCCCTGTGACGTACTATAAGGAGCTTTTAAGCAAAAATGATGATTACGCCATATATATCAAGTCCCCATTTGATTCAGGCAACAGGCTGCTGGCGGTCGGGTACGATGTGACGAGCAGATACACAAGGCGCAATGAGACGGAATTTCTCAAGATAAAGAGCTATATTGAGGACATTACGGCGCAAAAAAAGGGAAACTATATGGTGTTTTTTCCATCCTATGGGTATATGGACAGCGTGTATAAGCTTTACACCGAGGAGGAGCGGAGAAACATAATCGTGCAGAACCGCGGTATGACTGAGGCGGAGAGGGAGCAGTTCCTTGACAGATTCCGGGGAACGGCGGCATCGGTGACAGGGGAAAAATCCGTGACAGAGAATACGGATTGGGGTGAGACGGTCTTAGTAGATGATTGCGCAATCCGCAAAGAAAATAATGGCGAAGAAACGTCAGAAAGAGATTGTATCGGCTTCTGCGTCACAGGTGGTGTCTTTTCGGAGGGCATTGACCTGAAAAATGAGAGTCTTATCGGCTGCATTATAGTGGGAACCGGTATTCCGCAGATATGTACGGAACGCAGACTTTTAAAGGACTATTATGACGAAAAGGATGGTAACGGCTACAATTATGCGTATACCTATCCGGGGATGAACAAGGTTCTGCAGGCAGCAGGGCGCGTCATAAGAACGATGGACGATGTGGGGGTCATAGTGCTTCTTGATGAGCGCTTTGCAAGGAGTGAGTATGTGAGGCTGTTTCCGGCGGAGTGGGCGGACTATAAGCTGTGCAGGCTGAGTGAGGTACCGCAGCTTGTGGCAGAGTTCTGGGATGGGCATAGTTAATATAGTAATATTTGTAATAAAAGGTCTTTATATTTTGAGTGGATTGCTTTATAATGATTAGGATTATGCAAAAGTGCGTTTTACAGGGTGTGTTATCAGCGTACCCGAAAATGCATTGGAATGAGGAGTTATATGATAGAAGAAGTAGTAACTGTGGCGATGCCGGTGAGTGAGAAGATTGTTATCCGCAAGAACAGGATAATATCGGAAAATCTTGACAACAGGGCTAAGAGACTGTCAATCGTGACCGGAATACATGGTGATGAGCTTGACGGACAGTATATATGCTATGAGCTTAACCGCAGAATCAATGAACATATAGAGCTGCTTGACGGCATTGTGGATATATATCCGGCGGTCAATCCACTTGGAATAGAGAGCTGTACGCGCGGTATGCCGATGTTCGACCTTGATATGAACCGTGTGTTTCCGGGAATTGAGAACGGTGCTACGGCGGAATATCTTGCGTCTAAGATTGTGAATGATATTATAGGAAGCGACATGTGCGTTGACCTGCATTCATCGAATATATTTATAAAGGAGACACCGCAGGTGCGCGTGTTCGACCAGTTTAAGGATAAGCTTATGTCGTACGCTTACCTTCTCAATGCTGATTTTATCTGGGAATATAAGATAAATACGGTGCTTGAGGCGACGCTTGCCAACAGTCTTAATCATCTTGGCGTTCCTACCCTCGTGATAGAGATGGGAGTCGGAAACAGGATTGAGAAGTCCTATGGTGACCAGATTATCGAAGGTATATTCAATCTCATGTGTGAGCTTGGTATGTGGAAGGGGAAAAAGACACCTGTAAAGAAGCCGATGATATCAACGGAGGGTGAGATTACAGTGATACATGCCAAGGTTACGGGATTGTTCGTGCCGGCGGATGGTGCCATGATGAAGTATGTACAGTTCGGAGAGCATATAGGTGACATAGTCGAACCGCTTACGGGAAGACTGTTACACCGGGTTGAGGCTCCGTGTGAGGGAAGAATATTTACGTTCCGAGAGTACCCTGTGGTATATGAGGGAGCTATCCTGTGCAGAATTTTTACAGGAGGTAAGCAGAATGGTTAAGAAGGAATTATATACACTTAAGGGCTATAACAGAGAAGATTTCAATATAACAGGCTACAGCTTCGGAAGTGGGGAGAAGGCTGCCTGTATAGTCGGTGCGATAAGAGGAAATGAGTATCAGCAGATGTATATCTGCTCCCAGCTTATCAGGGTCTTAGGTGAGCTTGAGGAAAGAGGACAGATAACTGCCAACAATGAGATTCTGGTTGTACCATGTCTCAACCATTATTCCGTCAATGTCCAGAAGCGCTTCTGGGCGATGGACAATTCGGATATCAACAGAAGATTTCCCGGAATACACGGGGGAGATACGACACAGAATATTGCCGCTGAGTTCTTTGAAAAGGTTAAGGGCTACAGCTATGGAATACAGTTTACAAGCTTTTATATGCAGGGAGATTTCATCCCGCATGTGCGCATGATGGAGACAGGGCATCAGAGCCCGAGTCTTGCCAATCTGTTCGGGCTTCCGTATGTGGTCATAAGAAAGCCGAAGCCGCTTGACACCACCACGCTTAATTATAACTGGCAGATGTGTGGGACATGTGCATTTTCGATATATACGAATTGCAGTGATTATATAGATGATGTTTCCGCAAGACAGGCAGTAGCAAGTGTACTTCGCTTCTTGACGAGAATGGGTATTATAAAGTATTATAACCATAGCGGATTTATTGCACATGTACTTGACGAGGATGAGCTTATGGCTGTCAAGACCAATACGGCCGGGCTGTATCGTAGATTAAAGAGTCCAAGTGACCCTGTATATAGAGGAGATATCATAGGTGAGGTTATAGACCCTTATGAGGGGGAAGTGATTAATCAGGTCATTTCACCGACGGAGGGGATTATATTTTTTGCACATACAGCACCTACGGTTATGGAGAACAATGTTGTCTACAGAATTATCCGCAGACTTCATGAGTAATAAATAACGCACAAAAATATGTCATGGGACATGAACATGGAGGAAAAAATGAGCAAGGTTAGACGAGTTTATTCTGAGAAGATGCCTGCATTCGCTGTCAAGGCAAAGGAGCTAAGTGATGAGATTTCCAATTATCTTAACATCAACACGGTTAAGAATGTACGCGTGCTTATCCGCTACGATATTGAGAATATCTCAGATGAGGTGTATAAGGATGCATTGGTTACTGTCTTTTCTGAGCCGCCTGTAGATTATGTTTATGAGGAGGATTTTGGAAAGAAGGCAGGCGAGAAGGTGTTCGCTGTTGAATTTCTCCCGGGACAGTTCGACCAGAGAGCCGATTCTGCCGTACAGTGTGTGAAGCTTCTTAAGGAGGACGAGGAGCCTGTTATAAGAACAGCCACCGTATATGTCATTGATGGAGACGTTACGGATGACGAGCTTGCCCGCATAAAGAGCTTCTGTATCAACCCGGTTGATTCAAGAGAGGCTGATATGGCTAAGCCAGAGACACTTGTCACTGTTTTTGCTGAGCCGGCGGACGTAAAGATATTTGATGGCTTTAAGGATATGGAGGATGACAAGCTGTCAGAGCTTTACAAGTCACTTGGTCTTGCCATGACATTTAAGGATTTTAAGCATATACAGAATTATTTCAAAAATGAGGAGAAGCGTGATCCATCCATGACGGAAATCCGTGTTCTCGATACATACTGGTCTGACCATTGCCGTCATACCACATTCTCCACGGAGCTTAAGAATGTAAGCTTCGGCGATGGAGATTACAAGAAGCCTATTGTTGATACCTACAATCGTTACCTTGCCGACAGAGAGGTTATCTTCAAGGGCAGAGATGACAAGTTCGTATGCCTCATGGATATTGCACTTCTTGCGATGCGTAAGCTGAAGAAGGAAGGAAAGCTCGAGGATATGGAAGTATCCGATGAGATAAATGCGTGCAGCATCGTGGTTCCTGTCACAATAGACGGAGTAACAGAGGAGTGGCTTGTCAACTTTAAGAATGAGACACACAACCATCCTACAGAGATAGAGCCATTCGGTGGTGCCGCAACCTGTCTTGGCGGTGCAATCCGTGACCCGCTCTCAGGAAGAACCTATGTATATCAGGCTATGAGAGTTACAGGTGCCGGAGATCCTACCGTTCCGGTAAGTGAGACATTGAAGGGTAAGCTTCCGCAGAAGAAGCTTGTCCGCGGGGCAGCTAACGGCTACAGCTCCTACGGTAACCAGATTGGTCTTGCAACCGGCTATGTAAAGGAGATTTATCATCCTAATTATGTTGCAAAGAGAATGGAAATCGGTGCAGTTATGGGTGCCGCACCAAGAAAGAATGTCATTCGTGAGACATCGGATCCGGGCGATATCATCATTCTTCTCGGCGGAAGAACAGGACGTGACGGCTGTGGCGGTGCTACAGGTTCATCCAAGGTTCACACAGAGGCCTCCATTGAGACCTGCGGTGCTGAGGTCCAGAAGGGTAATGCACCTACAGAGCGTAAGATTCAGAGATTATTCAGAAGAAGCGAAGTAAGCCTTCTTATTAAGAAATGTAATGACTTTGGTGCAGGCGGTGTCTCTGTTGCAATCGGTGAGCTTGCCGATGGTCTTAACATCAATCTTGACAAGGTTCCGAAAAAGTATGCAGGTCTTGACGGAACTGAGATAGCAATTTCCGAGTCACAGGAGAGAATGGCTGTTGTTGTAGACAGGAAGGATGTAGATAAGATGCTTGCTTATGCGGCAGAGGAGAATCTTGAAGCTGTTCCTGTCGCTGAGGTTACACCTGAGAAGAGACTTGTCATGTACTGGAGAGGAAAGAAGATTGTTGATATCAGCAGAGCTTTCCTTGATACTAACGGTGCTCATCAGGAGACAGATGTACATGTAAATATCCCATCCAGGGACGGAAGCTGCTTTAACGCGCCTGTTGTGGAGGATGTACGTGCTAAGTGGCTTGAGACTCTTGCAGACCTCAATGTATGTTCACAGAAGGGTCTTGTCGAGATGTTCGACGGCTCAATCGGTGCAGGCTCGGTATTCATGCCTTACGGCGGTAAGTATCAGCTTACAGAGGTTCAGACTATGGTTGCGAAGCTTCCTGTTCTTAAGGGTAAGACCGATACAGTCACGATGATGAGCTACGGCTTCGACCCATATCTCTCATCATGGAGTGCTTATCATGGAGCGGTATACGCAGTGCTTGAGTCTGTTGCAAAGATTGTCTGCGCAGGCGGTGATTTTTCCAAGGTAAGATTTACATTCCAGGAGTACTTCAGAAGAATGACAGAGGATGCCTCACGCTGGGGTGAGCCGTTCAAGGCACTTCTCGGTGCTTATGATGCACAGCTTGGCTTCGGTCTTCCGTCAATCGGAGGTAAGGACAGTATGTCCGGAACCTTCAATGACATGGATGTTCCTAACACACTCGTATCTTTCGCAGTTGACGTTGCCAAGTCACAGGATGTCATCACACCTGAGTTTAAGAAGGCAGGAAACAAGGTCGTTCTCTACACAATCAGGACGGATGAGTATGACCTTCCTGATTATGAGGCAGTTAAGAAGTTATATTCGGATATAAGCAAGGATATTGCAGATGGTGTTATCGTATCGGCATATACACTTGACGCTAAGGGAATCGCAGCGGCAGTCAGCAAGATGGCATTCGGCAACAAGCTTGGTGTTAAGCTTGATGCTTCAGCGGTCAGCGCCGATAAGCTTTTCGCTCCGATGTACGGATGTATCGTAGCGGAAGTCGCAGCGGACAAGAACGGTGTCGCAGACGGCACTGTAATCGGTGAGGTTACGGACAAGGCTGCATTTGAGTACGCAGACGTAAAGATTGATGTCGAGGAGGCTCTTGCTTCATGGAAGGCTACACTTGAGAAGGTATTCCCTACAGTTGCCGTAAAGGGTGGCAAGGAGCTTGACACACCTGTATACAGCACAGATAAGGTATATGTATGCAAGCATAAGGTTGCAAGACCTACAGTGTTCATCCCTGTATTCCCGGGAACTAACTGTGAGTATGACAGTACCAAGGCATTCGAGCGCGCAGGTGCTGACGTGGTAACTAAGGTATTCAAGAACCTTTCAGCCGAGGATATCCGTGATTCTGCGCATGAGTTCGCTGATGAGATTAAGAAAGCACAGATTATCATGTTCCCTGGCGGCTTCAGCGCAGGTGATGAGCCGGACGGTTCGGCTAAGTTCTTTGCGACAGCCTTCAGAAATGCGGCGATTACAGAGGAAATCAACAAGCTTATAAATGAGAGAGACGGTCTTGTGCTCGGTATATGTAACGGTTTCCAGGCTCTCATAAAGCTCGGTCTTGTACCTTACGGTGAAATCAGAATGCAGACACCTGATTCACCTACACTTACCATGAACACGATCGGACGCCACGTATCCAAGATGGTTTATACAAAGGTTGTCACCAACAAGTCCCCATGGCTTGCAGGAGCACAGCTTGGCGGAGTATACTGTAACCCTGCTTCACACGGTGAGGGCCGTTTCGTAGCCAATGATGAGTGGCTTAAGAAGCTCTTTGAGAACGGACAGGTTGCAACACAGTATGTCGATGTGAACACAGGAATACCTACAATGGATGAGGAGTGGAATCCTAATGGTTCATATATGGCAATCGAGGGTATCACAAGCCCTGACGGAAGAATTCTTGGTAAGATGGCTCACTCTGAGCGCCGCGGTGATTCGGTGGCTATCAATATCTACGGAGAGCAGGATATGAAGATATTCGAGTCCGGTGTGAAGTACTTTCTGTAATACCTTGCACTGTTAGTGCCGGTCACCGACAGGCGCGGATATAGTTATAGTATTAAAAAATAGTTATATAATTGAATGTAAGGTCAGAACCTGCATAGCAACATCAGCCGCCAAAGCCACCGGTAATTTATATCCGGTGGCGGAGGTGACAGGTGCTGCGAAGCGTGTTTTGGCGATTATGTATGCTGCCTGTGGACAGCAGCATTGGAGATTGAGATCAGTATGAAAAAAAGTGTTAAAAAAGAGATATTCGGATATCTCAGGATAATCGTAGCCGGCGTTGTGATTGCCGTGCTCCTCAATAAATTTGTTATAATAAATGCGGACATTACGTCTGAGTCGATGAGCACCACCTTTGAGAAGGGCGATAAGCTTATCGGCTTCAGGCTTAGCTATATATTTTCCAAGCCGGAGAGAGGTGATGTGATCATATTTGAGTACCCGGATGACGGCGATAAGCTTCTCATCAAGAGGGTTATAGGGCTTCCGGGGGAGATGGTCATAATAAAGGATGGACTTGTGTATATCAACGGCAGTGAGGTGCCGCTTGAGGAGCCTTACGCCCATGGCGTCGGCAGGCAGGATTTCGGACCTTATCTCATTCCGGCGGACTGCTATTTCGTGCTTGGGGACAACAGGGATAACTCTAAGGATTCAAGATACTGGAAGAATACCTACGTCACGAAGAAGCAGATAATTGCCAAGGCATTGTTCAGATATAATAATGGATTTAAGATTATAGAATAGCTTATACTTTTTGTTTAGACCTGACACGTTTTACGTTACAGGTCTTTTGCTTTTTTAAGTTCCTTTCAGGGCAATATATCATGCCAATTTTGATTTGTGACGATGATAAATATTTTTTTGAGATATTAAGAGACTATTTATGCAAAAATATGTATTTTAATAAGTCTGATTTTCTGTATTCCGGCAATAAAGAAGATATGCTTAAAACGTATAGGAAAGTAAAACCGGACCTTGTATTTATGGATATTGAGGTTGGGGAGAATATCGGATTTGATATAATAAGGGAGCTGCTTAAAGAGGGATATTCACCACAGGTTGTTTATATAACCAATTATGATTATTATGTTTTTGATGCTTTTGTTGGTCAGCCGTTAGGCTTTGTAAGAAAACAGAGTTTAGAAACCGACTTGGAAACTGTTTTACGGGAAGTTAACAGGGTGCTGGAGAAAAGGCTAAAAGTAATTGAAATTACAAGCGGAACAACTAAGTATACTTTAAAATTAAGTGAAATATTTGTTCATGATATGACGGTGTATTATTATGACGATACGGAGCTTACAGTGAGGTATACGCTGAAAAAGATAGAAAATGAATTGAATAAGTATGATTTTATAAAGATAAGCAGAAATACGTTAATAAATCTTAATTATATAAAGGATATGTCAAAAGATATGATTGTCATGAAGAATGGCAGAAGGTTTTACATATCATCAAGAAATGTGACAGAGGTAAAAAACAGATTTAAGAAATTTAATGAGGAAAGACATGATTAAGAAATACTTAAATATATTATTTTATATGTTTTCATTTATATTTATATATTATCTGCTTGTTTCCGGTACAAATTATGAGATTTTACCCAGTTTATTGGTTGTTGTAATTATCTTTATAGACATTGCAATGTATATTGCTGATGAATATGAAAGCAGTATTATAACAGAAAAACAAAAAGCAGCAGTATATTTAAAAGATTTGGAAAATCAAAGGGAGAATGTTGAAGCAATAGAGCAAAGAAACTTAGAAACAGAAAGACGAAATCATGATTTAAAAAAGAATGTAAGACTTATCAAGGACTTAATAGAAAATAACCGGTACGATGAAGCCAGGGAATATGTATGTAAACTGGAAGAAAAATGCAGCACATATTTTTCGTATCGGTTATATTCTAATCATTCCGTGATAAACTCACTTTTGAATTCAAAGATTGAGTTCTGTCAATCAAATGGTGTTGATGTAAAATGTTTTGTCTGTGGAAAAATAGATGGCGTTGATGATGTTGAATTATATTGTCTGTTGGTAAATTTATTGGATAATGCGATTGCGGCGGCAATGTTGAGTGAAAAACCTTATATAAGTATATTTCTTAACTGTTCCGATACTGAAATTTATGGAGAGTTTATTAATACCATAAAAACTACAAAATGTTCTGACTTTAAAGATTTGATGCCTGAAAATAATAAAGACGGGCATGGATATGGTTTGCTGAATATATATGAAATAGTCAAAAATAATAATGGCAAGATTGATTTCTTACTACTTGATTCGGATAAGGTAAAAGTTACTTTCAGGATAAAGAAATTGGTGGCAAAAAGCAGACGAATATGACAGGATTGTTGAAAAATCATTTTTTGGAACTATATTGAAACAAAATATTACCTGTATATTATGTTGCTAAAGATGATACATTGTGATAACATATTGAATATAGTGCACGATGGGCAGGAAGCGGATTGAGAATATCATTGACATATGATATATCATATATGGAGGGCATGTGGTTATGGGATATAATACTGTAAGTATAGGTAATCAGGGTTTTGATGATATAAGGGAAAATAAATATTTTTATATTGATAAGACAGATCTGATAAAGGAGTGGTGGAGCTCAGGCGATGCTGTTACGCTCATAAACCGCCCGCGCCGTTTCGGAAAGACACTCAATATGAGCATGCTCAACTGTTTCTTTTCAAATCAGTATGCTAATCGCGGTGATTTATTTGAAGGCTTGTCTGTGTGGGAGGATGAGAAGTACAGGCAGTTACAGGGGACGTATCCGGTGATATTTCTGAGCTTTGCGGATGTGAAGGCAGATAATATAGAGGCTGCCAAGGCTCAGGTTAAGGTAAAAGTGGCAGAATTGTTTAACCGGAGTACATTTTTGCTTGACAGCGGGATACTTGTTGAAAATGAAGCTGAAGCATTTAAAAGGGTGACAATGTATATGGATGATGTACTTTGTACATCGGCTGTAAATATGATGTGCTATTTTATGCATAAATATTATGACAAAAAGGTAATTATCCTGCTTGACGAGTACGATACGCCTATGCAGGAGGCGTATGTTCATGGCTACTGGGACGAGTTTACAGCGTTTATACGAAGCATGTTTAATTCTGTGTTCAAGACGAACCCATACCTTGAGCGTGCCGTGATGACAGGCATAACAAGGGTTTCCAAGGAATCAATATTTTCAGACCTTAACAATCTTGCGGTTGTGACAACGACCTCCGACAGGTACAGCACAGCCTTCGGTTTTACGCAGGAGGAGGTCTTTAAGTCACTTGATGATATGGGGCTTGGGGAGCGCAGGGACGATGTGAAGAGATGGTATGACGGGTTTGTTTTCGGGGAACACAGGGACATATATAACCCGTGGTCAATCACTAACTTCCTGAAAGAGAAAAAGTTAAGACCATACTGGGCATCGACAAGCTCCAACGGTCTTGTGAGCCGGCTCATACAGACAGCGCCGCCGGATATCAAGCAGATGATGGAGGACCTGATAAGCGGCAGAGAGATAGTTGTGAACTTTGATGAGCAGATAGTGTTCAGCCAGTTGGGGAAAAATAAGAATGCTATATGGAGCCTTCTTATGGCAAGCGGCTACTTAAAGCCCGATAAGGTTGAGTATAAGGGTGAGCTGTTGGAGCCTTGGTATCATCTGTCGATAACCAATCTTGAGACGGTGAGCATGTTCTCCAATATGTTCAAGGGGTGGTTTGACAGTGACAGCTCCAACTATGGCGAATTTGTGCAGGCGCTGCTTAAGGGCAGGCTGCGTGAAATGAACATATACATGAATGACGTTGCGTTGTCAACATTCAGCTATTTTGACGTGGGGACACAGCCGTCGGAGAGGTCACAGCCGGAGCGTTTCTTCCATGGCTTTGTGCTGGGACTGCTGGTTGAACTGCGCGACATATATGAGATAAAATCCAACCGTGAGAGCGGATACGGAAGATATGATGTCATGCTTGTGCCGAAGGGTGATGACAGAAAATACAATGCAATTATACTGGAATTCAAAGTGTATGATTCCTATGATGAAAGCACACTTGAGGACACTGCACAGTCCGCGCTCAGGCAGATAGAGGAGAAGAACTATGACGCGGAGCTTATTGCAAGGGGCATAGAAAAAGAGAGAATACGGCACTACGGATTCGCATTTGAAGGGAAAAAAGTGCTGATAGCGGAATAGCAGGATATCGGTAACGGCTTTACACATGGCTATATAAGAAAGCATGTGTGAAGCCGTTTTTTGCTGTCCAGGGGATGTCGGGGGAATCAGGTGTGAAGCCGCAAGTATTTCCGGTAAAATAAAGTAAAAAATATATTGACATTACAAAGAGGGTGTGGTAATATACCACTGTTGTGAAAATAAAGAAGAGTATCCGCTCTCACCTCAGCACATATATGTGACTCGGGTTAATATTCCAAGCTTTGACGGGCTGCTGACTGGTGTGCCCTTAAGCGTTGAGTATGCGGATGGTTTTCTATCTGCATTTTTTTTGCGAAAATATGATGGAGGTGCACTACAATTAGCGACTTAATGATTAACGAACAGATCAGAGACAGAGAAGTACGTCTGATTGGTGAAAATGGCGAACTTATTGGCATCATGTCTGCCAAGGAAGCATATAAGCTGGCTCAGGAGGCAGAGCTTGATCTTGTGAAGATAGCTCCTACAGCTAAGCCGCCGGTATGTAAGATTATCGATTACGGCAAGTACAAGTATGAGCTTGCAAGAAAAGAAAAGGAAGCCAAGAAGAAGCAGAAGGTTATCGAGATTAAGGAGGTTCGTTTATCTCCGAACATCGAGGACAATGATCTTAACACCAAGGTTAGTGCAGCCAAGAAGTTCTTAGAGAAGGGCAATAAGGTTAAGGTAACCTTAAGGTTCAGAGGTCGTGAGATGGCTCATATGGCGAGCAGCAAGCATATTCTTGATGACTTCGCTAAGATGCTTGAGGAAGTAGCAGTTGTTGAGAAACCCGCCAAGGTAGAAGGCAGAAGCATGACACTGGTTTTAGCACAGAAGCGCTAGAATACAATATTTAAGGAGGATTTACATCATGCCAAAAATAAAGACAAGTAGGGCAGCAGCAAAGCGTTTTAAGAAGACAGGTTCAGGACAGTTAAAGAGAATGAAGGCTTACAAGAGCCATATCCTTACTAAGAAGAGCACAAAGAGAAAGAGAAATCTCAGAAAGGCTACTTTAGTTGACCATACAAATCTTAAGGCAATGAAGAAGATTTTACCATACCTCTAAGATAGAGTCGAATCGGGTAGAATTTTATAAGATATGCGGTGCATTGCCGAGATTATCGGTACGTGCTCAGAATAGAAATTTAGGAGGAATAATTCAAAATGGCAAGAATTAAAGGCGGATTAAACGCAAAGAAGAAGCACAATAGAGTATTAAAGTTAGCTAAGGGTTACAGAGGAGCAAGATCTAAGCAGTACAGAGTTGCTAAGCAGTCTGTTATGAGAGCTCTTACAACAGCTTACGCAGGAAGAAAGCAGAAGAAGAGACAGTTCAGACAGTTATGGATTGCCAGAATCAACGCTGCTGCAAGAATGAATGGACTTTCATACAGCAAGTTCATGTTCGGTCTTAAGAATGCCGGTGTTACAATGAACAGAAAGATGTTAGCTGAGTTAGCTGTTAACGATGCAGCTGCTTTCACACAGTTAGCAGAGGTTGCTAAGGCTAACCTTAAGTAATTGTCCATAATTACATGATTTTATAAGACAGTCTTGGGAACATTTATGTTTCTGAGGCTGTTTTTGCTATATGGCGCACGGGACAGGCATAATATTTTAAATTTTGTAAAAAAAACACACATTTTATAAAATTCCCTATTGCAAAATCCGGAGGATGGATGTATAATAGTTTTCAGTTAAGGGAACAGCTTAACAGATATTCCTCGATAGCTCAATGGTAGAGCACACGGCTGTTAACCGTGGGGTTGTAGGTTCGAGCCCTACTCGGGGAGCTTATTTTGGAGCAGGATATGTTATGTATCCTGCTTTTTTGAATTATATTATTCTTTTGATAAATTCATAGAGGTTTATATATTACCTTAGTTTAAATAAAAATTTTATTTCTGCACAATATGCCGTTAAATAGAAAGCCCGCCGTTAAGGCGGGCTTTCTAATGTTATTCTAATGTTAATTGCATAGAATTGTTATTGCAGTACAAGATTTACATTTGCAGGAAATTCTTGTAATCAACAAGCTCCTTAGGAACAGGAAGATTTTTTCGCTCCAGCTGCGAGATGACAAGATCAATGTGCTTTAACTTCGTCATGAACGCCTTGTTGCCGCCGGAAAACAGCTCCTTGACCATAGGGTTATCCGACAGCCGGTCACGGAATTCCTTTGAAAATGGGCAGTAGGTAAAGAGTATATGCCGCGCAATTTTATTTAATCTGAAGGAGCCGAGAGACTCATAAATCATCCATGTCTCATAGTCGTGCACGAATACCTCGCGATAATTGTTACGGCAGGAAGTGAGAGTAGACTTGATTTTTGCCTTGGCAGCTTCCGGCAAATCTCGGTTCTTTTTATAAAACTGGATATAGTCGCAGTATTCAGCCGTCAATGATGGCTCTGAAATGTTGTTCCAGTATACACCCTGCGAACGCTTGCACATTTCCCAACGGAAACGTCCTGTTACGCAGGTAAGAATGTTGGATACATTGATTGTAGGGAATATCGGAAGGATAAATCGTGCAGGTGTATCCTTTAATCTGCCCTCAATCTCCTGCCACATAAGACCTTCATTGCCCGCAACAGGCATAAGGATTACATTAGGGAGGACCTCAGACATAATAAATTCACGGTCAATCTCACTTTCCTTATTCTGATAAATAATCTCACGATAGAAGGCTGAGAAGTCCTTTCTTCGAATGGCATCTATTGAGGAGATTATCTTTTCGGCGGTGACAATTGAGGCACTGAAGCTTCTTGTGATTCCGTTTTCCGTGAGGACAGGGCAGAAATTGCTGCTTCTGCCGTGGACTACTCTGTTAGCGGATGTGAACATGTTCTCGATTTCAAAGCGGACCTTGGCATCATTGTCAGCAAGAGCAGCCTCAGCATCCTTGGCTGAAAGCTTTCCCATGCGCTTGCTTGTATTGATTGTCTCAGTGTAATCCATATCCATGGAGTTCTTGGACGGTTCCTTATCACCCCATAAAATCTCCCTTAACCATGAATAGATTGTATAGACGCCCTTTCCATTACAATCTTTTTCCACTATGAGAGATAATCTGTAAAGGTCAAGTGAGTTCTCTCTTGACAGAAGATTCTCGTCCATGTATCCGAAATTCAAAAACATGGATATAATAGGGGGTGTGGTAAGACTGTTGACCGCCTTGCAAAATACAAGATAATATATCTTGTAATACAGCTTGGAAATCTCGCGGCGGAGCTGCCTTGCTTCGTCTGAGGGTGATGTCTGCTGCTTCGGTATTCTGTAACTTTCCATAAGCTGAGTGAAGCGTTCAGCGTCTTCAGCCTCTATTTCGGAGTAAGCGAGAATACGCGGAAGTGATTTCTCAAGCTGGGACCATGCAAATTCTTCATCAAAATCATCACCTGTATCGGTTAATGCAGCAGGGGTATCCTCAATCGCCATGATAAAATCATCCTCCGGCTCCGGTTCAACATAGTCGACATTGATTTCCAGACGGTCTGCCATCTGTGAACAGGCATCATTGATGGTTGACAGGAAACGTGCGCCATCGTAAATTGAGCCTATAGTAACCGGTAGACTGGCTTTGTAAAATTCGACCGCAGTCTTATTTGATATGGATGAGAGCGCGTTGAATTTGTCTAATTCCCAACGGGAAATACGGGAATCCGGGCGGTACTCTGCATCGACATCACGACATTTCATGGTCAGCTCAAGATATGTCTTGATTATATCTGCAATATGCCTGGAATGCATTATAGCAAATATACTGATATTGTCTGCCTGATCATTCAGCACACGCGTTATGTCTGTGGAGGAAGAGACGGTGTATCTTTTCACCATGGTGTCCTCATCTGCGAAATAATTAAACACATACATTCCGTAATAACAGTCGGTTAAGCCGGCTGCTGAGCCGGGACCAAGATAATATGTACCATAGGTTGTCATGCACCTGATTTTGCCCTTGAGGATAATGTAGATTTCATCCACATCATTGCCACGGGTAGTGAGACGTTCACCGGCAGCATACGTCATAACACTGCCTGATATACTGTTATCCATATTTAATCCCCATTCTTAAAAATTATGTACAGTTTCCTGGGAGGTTGATACGGTTCGTAGAAGGTCATGTCTGATGTAACGGATATGTTTTCTTTGAATAATACCAACTGTCTGAAAAAACTGCTGATTTATATAAAATAGTGTAGTATATTCTCGGTTCAATGTCAATAAAATTTACGTTGTCACAGTGACAGAATAGTGTATAATATAAATGTAAAGCGGTTGAAATGAAATAAAGAGTATGCCAAAGGAAATCAAAGGAAGGGAATGCACGATGATAATACATGATAAGAACAATTATATGGATATGATGTACAAGCTTTTAAATGCTCTTGGTTATAAAGATATGAAGAAAAATGCTGAGGATAGTATAGTCAGCATGACAGGCAAGAAGGATGGAAAGACTTATGCGTTTGCATGCAGGTATGATATAGATGCAATAAACGGTTCCGTTATGGAGGAGTTCATAAACGCAGCGAAGAAGCCGGGTGTGGACGTGCTTGTGTTTATGACAAACAGCTCATTCTCCACATCCGCCAAGAAAGCCGGTGATGCAGCAGATGTTGAATTATGGGATAGGAATTACATAGATAGAATGTCGATAGGCGTGGATGTTGAATATGAAAAGCCTGCAGTAAAAGAAAAGAGCCATCTTAAGCTGTACATTGCTATAGCAGCAGTTGTGGTTGTGGTTCTGATTGCAGCGCTTGCATTGTACTTTTTCCTTCCTATGCCTATGCCAAGGTAAACGGAGCACAGGTGGGACATGGGGTCAGGTACATGTGTCCCCGCCTTTTGGGACACTGTACCTGACCCCGTGTCCCACCGGACACCCATGTCCCATCCCAGTGTCCTGCCATGTGGGACACTGTACCTGACCCCAGTGTCCCACTTCGCCAGCCGGTAATCTTATTTATCCAGCCGCATATCCGACTGTATGCGCTTCTTATATTTTTCAGGCTCCTTCGCCATCTTCGCCATAGCCTCAAATGCAAACAGAACCATAGCCTCCTTACAGCATGAGGCGTCATTCTTGCCTGTGTCATGCAGAAGGTCATAGTTCGACATCTGCCATACGAACAGGTCTACAATTGAATAGTTCTCAATAGTGTAGCTGCACAGCAGGTCATGATGATCTATATAGTAGAGCAGCTCCTCATAAATATTCTCATTTTCCATGACAAGTGACCAGAATGAGTTGAACCATTCGTCACTGTTTCCTACAAAGTCAGAAAGCTCCTTGACCGCTTCCATCAGTTTGATTTTTCTTGCATCGTAGATTATGTTTGCCATGATATGCCTCGATTCCGGGCGGATATTATATGAATCGTTGTCCGTCATCGCCCGGTGGCGGATAACTTTCAATGGAATTATAGCACAATTAAAAAAATATCAATGTTTTTTTTCAAAAAAATGAATAGCGCTTTAAAACGGCAGAGATATATGTATGACAGGCTTTAATGCAGAGGATTGTGGCATAAATATATTCTAACAAAATTGGATGTATTGAGAAAATTATTTGAATAATATATAAAAACATGATGATTTTCACAAAAACATGCGTTATAATAATGTCAAAAGTAAACTCAATGTGGCAGGAGGAATGGTATGCAAAGGAAAATGAATGGGCTTGAAGAGAAGAATGTGATTTTGTTAAATCTAAGTGCCAATGGTGACAAAAATTTAGTGTCATATTACCGGTTTGCGGCGAAGGACGGGAACTGGGGTTTTTCGGCGATGAACTCAATGACACCGGGTACGGAGCTTATCATCAGGCGGCTTAAGGAGGAAGGAAAAGAGGTTGACAGGATAATAGCTATGCACACAGACGAAGCTGCCGCGTCACTTGAACAGTACAGATATGAGATTATGAATTACCTGAATACGGACGGTGCCGGTGATTCATCATATACATATAATGGCAGTGCGAAAGCGGAGATAGAAGAAAACGCCCGGAAGAATATTCCGGATTTTATAAGGCAGCTTATAAAGGAAACAGTGCTTGGAAATGAGGCACAGAACACAGATGAAATAATAAAAGCCATAAAAGGCAGGCTTAGCGCTGTATGTCCGGAAAATGAGGGCGCGGATGAGCTGCAAAGACATATGGAAGAAAAAAGGAATGAGATACAGCAGTACATCAAGACCTGCAATTATGAAAAACTGTGCGCGGAGGGAAAGCTTGAGGATATACAGCATGTGGATGTGGCACAGAAGCCGGAAATAATTGCAATCAGGATGAGCGGAGGGGGCGGCTCCAATAAGGAGATTGACGCTGGCACGATAGCGGAGGTTATCGGAGAGCTCAGAATGGATGGAAAGTATAAGGTGAACGTCTATATTGATACGCAAGGTGGAGGGCGTGCAATAACCAACATAATCAATGCCATTGTGACGATGACCGATTACACAACGCAGAGCGAGCAGATTGAATACAAGAACAGATACGCCATCAATTATTATATAACGAATACCGCAAATGAGATTTATGATGCCACGTCGCAGTATTACATCAATGACCTTGTCGCAGGCATGAAAGCGTTTATCGATTACGGGAAGGCAGAGCAGCTTATAAAATACATAGACAAGATAAGTGAGCAGACCGGAAATGAATGTGTGAATGAGAGGCAGCTTGCAGCCTGCATTAAGGGAGTTGCGGATGCGATTCAGATATGCAACTCAGCGCAGATGGACGCGGCGTTACAGAAGCTTGCCGCGGAGATAGCACAGGGAAAGACGTATGAAACCCCATATTTTAACATACTGGTCAAGGAGATTGAGAATGACTATGGCGTTCTGCTTAGAGATGACAGGAATGTGATAGACTCAATCGAATGGTGTGCGCGTAAGGGCTTCACGCAGCAGGCGCTCACATACATAGAGGACAAGATTCCGAAATTTTTCTGCCGGAATATAATCAGGATGACCAACAACGATGCCGACTTTGTGGATAATGTTAAGATTCTGGATTATGAAACGAATTATGAGCGCGTAATGTACTACAAGGCTGCCGAAAGTTATTTGAAACCGATAAGGGAAAAATTGAAGGTTGAATTGCTGTGCAACATAATAGAGTCCCATGAAAAAGATAAAAAGAACCCTGTGCTGTTGAAAAAATACCTTGAGGAATGTGACGGCGGAGCCATGAAGAGTATTGGAGAGGCTGATACGCTTCCTAAATTTAAACAGAAATATATGGACAATTCAGTTAAACTTGGTCTGCTTGGCGGCTGGGAAGGCGTATATAGAAAAGTGCTTGAGGCTGTGGTAATTTATATGCTTAATAATAAATTCGATAAAAATAGTAAGAAACACAAAGAAAAAGCGTACAATCAGGACATGCATGACATAATTTTTGACAGCTTCAAGGATAAGGCACAGGCTAAAAGCGTATATGAGTATACCGATATTCCATGCACCAAGAGCGATTACAGCGAAGTGCTTTCACAGCTAAAAAAGAAGCTTGATGAGACCGGTGCGGATGACACAGCCATGCCGGATGAGGAATTTATAGATACATATATCAAGTACAGAAGCTATGCGGCGGAGGCAGAGAGGTGCGATGAGGAGAAGGATAAGAATTTCTGGCGAAGTTATGCACAACTATGCGGCATAAAGGATTTGCTGAAGCCGGAGCTGGTTCCGGAAGGTTTCTACAGATACGATTCGGTGTGCTACATCAAAGGAGATTCATTTACGATAACACAGAATGTGAACAAGAAACCTTGCAACAATGTGGTTGAGCTTGAGAGAGTGAGCAGGGCGGATATAAGGGAGATACAGACATTTATCAAGCTGCATGAGGCACTCAAAAATGAGAGAAATAATGCGAACCATGCCTCTGAAAAGGGCAACAGGCTGTCACTTGGGTGCATTAACAGGGCGATAAGTCTGTTCGTCGATATTGCTCGGGATATAACTGCGAAGGAACCGGAGAACAGGTACGCAGAGTGCATGGAGACCGGGCTGGATGAATTTTATGACAAACAATAACAGGGAAACGGAGGATGGATATGAAAAGATATTTGATGATTTTGGAGGTATCGCGTAAGCAGGATTATATTTTTTCGGAGAAGAAGCTTATTGAGAATGTAAACCGTTCGCGGGATATAGCGTACGTCACAAGCAATGAATTTTTCAAGACTGTGGCGAAGGGCAGCTATAACGAGACAGATAATTATGTGTATGCGGGAGGCGGGCATACGATAGTGGAATATCCGGACAAGGAGAGTGCCGATAGGTTTGCCCGCGTGATAACCCTGTATGTACTGGAACATTATCCGGGGCTGGAGATATTTGCAAAGGGCATTGAGTATGATGACCAGGATAAGGAAAAGAAAAATGAAAAGAAAACGGCATCAGAAGCTTTCTTAAGACTGACACAGGAGCTTGAAAAGAAGAAGTCGGTGAGATGGGAGAGCATAAGAAGGCTTAACTTTGGCGGGACACAGGAAAATACGGATGCTGAGAGTGTAGAGCTGGGGAAAACCAGAAAAGAATACACTGCTATGGTGGCGGCACCTGAGGGCTGCGTATTTCCGAGGGACTTTGACAAGCTGAGTTTTGTGGATGATGAGTATGCATACAAACCCGTGAAGGACAATTTCCTTGCCGTTGTGCATGTCGACGGAAATGCGATGGGTACGAGGGTGCAGAACATATACAAGAGCGAAGAGAATTTTGACAAGCTCAAAGTGAAGTTGAGAAATTTCAGCGAGAGCATACAGTCGCAGTTCGAGGAGGCGTTCTCTGAGATGACACAGGAGATATACAGAGTGTACGGCGACAAGCTGAGGCTTGGTTCGGACAGGGACCCTTCGGAGCGAGGTCTTAGAATACTTCCGGTAAGACCGGTTGTCCTTGCGGGTGACGATGTATGCTTCGTGACAGCGGGAAATATCGGGCTTGAATGTGCAAGAATCTTTCTTGAAAAGCTAAGCATGAAGGTCAATAAGGAGGATGGGAAGCGGTATTCCGCGTGCGCCGGAGTTGCTATAGTGCACAGAAAATATCCGTTCCACATGGCCTATAACATGTCCGAGCACCTGTGCGGCAGCGCCAAAAAGAGTGGTGTTGAGCTTGATGTGTCGGGAAAGTATTCGCTCATCGACTGGCATATAGAGTACGGCCAGCTGAAGGAGAAGCTTTCTGAAATCAGGGAGGCTTACATGACGGATGATGGGGCGGATATGGTGCTCAGACCGCTGGTTGTGATCAATCCGGATAATGACAGGCTTGAAAAGGAGTTGACATACGATTTCTTTAAGCAGACCTGTATAAGCTTTCAGAAGAACAATGACAATATCTCAAGAAGTAAGTTGAAGGAGTTGAGAAATGCGATAAAGCAGGGTGAAATCGAGACGGAGTACTATATAAAGCAGAATATGATGAAAAATATCACAGGCAAGGACGGAGTGCTGTTTAAGGAGATAGCGCGGAGCAGGGCAAAGGACGCTGTGAGTGTGAGACATTCATTGATTTTTGACGCTGTGGAGGCTATGGATAACTGTTACTTTTTGGAGGAGGGCAGATAGGATGAGTGAGAGAAGGACTATTAAGTACAATATGCGGCTACTGTCGGACACAATATTCGGTTCAGGCTACAGTGTGCCGGGAGGAACGGATATTTCGGTGTTCCGTGACAGGGAAGGATATCCTATGCTTAAGGGCTCCACGATGAAGGGGCTCTTGAGGGAGAGTGCTGCGAATATAGCGGACTGGAATGGCTTAGGACGCGATAAGGTAATGTCGCTGTTCGGAACTGAGGACAGAGGCGGCGCAATGGATGAGCACAGGCTTAACTTTACGGCGGCGGTTATCGGTGACAGAAAAACAATGCCGGAGGACTGCTTTGTGGAGAGAGCCTTCACAGCCATCGGCGGCAACGGCATTGCGTGCGACGGAAGTCTCAGGCTTGCGGAGTGCGTGAAGGAAGGTTATGTGTTTTCCGGTACGATAGAGTGCCACAAGGCGGATGTAGAGTTTATAGAGGAGGCCCTTGACGGTATCAAGTGGGTAGGCACATTGAGAAACAGAGGGTTCGGACATGTCAGGATAGATTACGAGGAGGAGACGGCTGTGTCAGGTGGTGTCAAACTTGATACCAACACGATATATTACCGTATAAAGCTTGAGAGCCCGCTGATAATGACCAATAAGCAGCGCTCCTTTATGAACACATACTGCACGGACAGGTACATAAAGGGTTCGGCGATAAGAGGAATGGTCATGGGAAAGCTCTCACAGGCTGAGCCGGAATGGTTTGAGGAGCATAAGACGCAGCTTCTGTCGGATGACACAAGATTCTTTGATGCCCTTTTATATTTAGATGGAGTTTCACTTCCTCCGATAAAAGGATTTTATGAGAATAAGGACGGTTCAGACTTTCAGACGGTTCTGGCTAATGGAGGTAAGCTGTCACCCGGGGTCAAGAGAGCTTCCTTGGGCGATGCGGTCACGTTAAAGTATGGCAGAATTACATATTCGACTGTGGAGATAGGACAGGCTGCGCGAATCAAAAAAGCCGGCAGGAATACGGACGAGGACAAAATGATGTTCCAGAACCAGTACATCGAAGCAGGACAGGAATTTGAGGGTTATATATGCACTCAGGACAATGAGCTTGCGCGGAAGATAGCGAGTGTGCTTGGCGGAACGGTATGGTTAGGAGCTGACAGGTACGAGGGCTACGGAAGATGCAGCGTGACGGTTAAGCAGTGTGAACAGCCTGCATGGATGGACTGCTACGGATACAGGGAGGGCGATACGGCGGATAGCACGATATATATGCTTGCATTGTCACCTTTCACGATGATGAGTGAGGCTGGGGAGCCGGTCGGTCTGGACTGTAAGAAAATAGGTGAAATGCTGAAGCTTAGATCACCTGAGAATCTGCAGATTGAGCTGTGCAGTACATCGGTGTCCGAATACGGAGGTTACAATGTGACATGGGGCTGCAGTCTTCCACTTGTCAGAATGTATGATATGGGAAGCATATTCAAGCTCAGCATGGATGAAGTGCCGGCGGTGCACAATCTGCGCAAGCTGGAGCAGAGCGGAATCGGTGCGAGAAGGGCTGAGGGCTTCGGCAACATTCTTTTTATAAGAAAAGATATTTTTGAGAGCATAACAGGCAAGGAAAAGTATACCGCCACAGAAGTGCCGGAGGGTGGACATGGCAGTAAGCCTGTCGACCGGGCACAGATAAGAAGGAATCGCTGTGTCTGGATAATGGATACCGCACAGAAAGAGCTTATTGCCCATTCCTCAGGACTATCTGCCAGCCAGATAGGCGGACTGCAGGCGCTCTTAGAGGGAATGATCGGAAGAATCAATAATAGTGGTCTCACATCCGAAAAGTGCAGGGAGGAGCTTGAAAGATTCCTAAAGAAAGCTGATGACAGGCAGCAGGATAAGCAGAAGTACTACGGAATCGAAAAAATCTGTATGAACGTGCTTAACGGCGGTGAGGATGACAAGCTTGTGAAAGCCGATGATGTGGAGCGTCTTAAGCTGCTGTGTGAACTGTTCGACTATAGTAGAAAAATTGATACGGAGGTGTAGGATATGGCACTGTTTGACAATGCAATAATATATAAGATAGAAGCAAAATGTGTATCGCCTTTACATACCGGTGACAGTGGCGCGCAGACGGATGAGATTCTTGTCGGTTCGGACGGGAGAGCCATTATTCAGGGAAGCTCACTTGCCGGTGCAATGAGAGCCTATGCCGGTGTGAACTGCGCAAAAGTCTGCGAAGGCTTGTTCGGCTCCAACGAAAAGGAGGGGCGGCTGATTATATCGGAAGGTGTCTTTGAGGATACTTCACCGGTGCAGTTCAGGACAAGACTGCGCATAGACAGTAAGTCGGGAAGCGCACTCAAGGGAGCGAAATTTGATGTGAGGCACATAGGCGCGGGCAGCATATTTAAGTTTTCAATCACCTATCTGGGAACGGAGCGCGATATGGACGGCGACGCGGAGGCGGTGGAGAAAATACTTGCCGCGATGGACAATGGAATTATAAGGCTTGGCGCATATAAGACATCCGGGTATGGCAGGGTAAAGCTTGAGGTCTTTAAGCAGGTTTACCATATGAAGGATGAGAGTGAGCGCAGGGCATGGCTTAAGGATGAGTACAACGGCAGGAAGCTTGATTTAGCCAAGGCTGCGACAGCTTCGGCGCACAGCGGGGTAAATTTCAATATCAAATGCGAGATTCCCGAATTTCTCATCAAGGCTGCGACATTTGATTTTGAGAAAAAATATACGGCGGACACGCAGCAGAATGTGGTACAGCAGAACATTATCGAGGATGAGTATGACGAAAAGACAGGGAAAAAGGTCAGGTACGTCATAATTCCCGGAACCTCCATCAAGGGTGTTATAAGAAACAGGGTTCAGATAATTGCAGACTGGCTTGAAAAGAATAAATCCATAGAGAACATAGGCAGACTGCCGGACGAAATGTTCGGAACAGAGACCGGTGACGGAAAAAAGGGTCTGGTATTATTCGATGAGGTGAGGGTAAGGTACAATGAGAATGTCAACTCCAAGTGCTGTACAAGAATCCGAATCAATAAATTTACAGGCGGTGTCATAGAAAAGGCGCTTATAAACGAGGAGCCGGTATCCGCCGCAGCACAGATAAGCATAAGCATGCCGGGGGATGCGGACGATGAGAGCGCGGCAGAGAAAAAACGTATGTATCTTTTGATGCTGTATGCGCTGAGAGACTTAGGGCTTGGACTGTATAACCTTGGCGGCGGTCAGTCCATAGGCAGAGGCTATGTGAAGGTGGCGGCAGTTGAGGTATCTGATGGAATACGCAGTGGAACGATGTATTTTGATGAGAACCGCAATATAAGCTGTGACGATAAGGACGGAATGTTTAAACAGTGGATGGATTCGTTGGAGGTGTGATGATGGTAAAAGAGTATGAAAATAATGGTACAGCATTGGCGGAAGCGCTTGGCAAGCCTTACGCGTTTATATACAGACTGAGCGATGTGTACAGGGGAAAGACACCGCAGGACTTCGTTCCGGACAAAGAGCTGATGGAGGCACATTTTTTTGATGGGAAAGAGGAGATAAGATTCATAAATGCGGACGGAGTGCTCAGAGCCGTGAAGCTGTATGAGGAAGCGGATGAAAAGTATCTTGAGAGAAAATATGATATTGACGGTGACAGAAGAAAGCTGGTAGTCAGACAGATACTGGGGACTGATGATGACGGACAATACTATGTAAGGACCCTGAGAATGTCGGGCATGGAAGGTGGTGTTTAAGTATGGGATGGTATAATGATAATAATAACCGCGGCAATAGTTATGACAATAGATATGACCGCAATTCCGATAACCGCGGCTTTGCTAAGCATAATGCAAATGATAAAAATGATAATGTTCGTAGGAGAGACGGTTCGGGACGTGGTTTTTCAAATAAGAGCTTTCAGGGCTATAATAAGGCGGACGAATTGCATGCTCCATATAATTTCATTGAGTTTGCCGATACCGTGATAGAACGATACAGCGATGTCGATGAACTTCCGAAGCATAACTGTATTGCCACGGATTTAAAGACAGGTGAGATTCATTATACATTCACGGCTAAGACACCTGTGTTTGTCGGCGGGGAGACGGAGACACCACATGCCGGACAGAAGGAAGGTATAAAGACACAGCATTTCTATAAAAATATCGCAGGCAATTACGAGATACCCGGCTCAACAGTGAGAGGACTTATAAGGGAGAATGTACATATACTTGGGTATGGACTTATAAGGGATGGCGAGGATATAGAGGATGAACGCTTTTTCTTAAGGGATGTGGCGCGAAGCGATAGAGCAGTTGCTGAAAAATATAAGGAAATGCTTGGAACAGTATATGACAGGAACAGTAAGGTGTCTGTTCCGCGCGCTGTCAAGGCTGGATATATCGAATGTAAGAATGGTGAATACTATATCACTGATTCTGAGAGTGGATATTACAGATTGAAAAGAAAAAATGCAGCCCTGATAAGGATGAACAAAGGAAACCCGGACATTCCTTATGCGGAATATAGGAATGTATACTATACGGTCAGGTATGGACTTGTCGATGAGATAACTGATAAGGAGGCACAGAAAAGACCATGCATGAAACGCGGAATTATGGTTTCTACCGGCAGACCGCTCAGTAAAGATACGCCGCATTGTCTTTATGTGTTCACTCCTAAGGGAAAGGAGAGGGGAAGGAAGGTTCCTAAGGAGGATATAGAAAGCTACAGGGCTGATTATGAGTTCAGGGTGAATGCCCTGAAGGGCATCAGGGATGACGGTGATACATCATTCTGGGAGCTGCCTAAGGAGGGTGAATGTAAGCCTGTATTTTATCTTAACTACAGAGGGCATTTCTACATCGGAATGACGCTGTATCTGAGGATTCCGGGAAAGCAGAGCGTTGTGGATGGACTGCCGCCGATACATAAGAAACTTAATGCTTCCGATAAGGAGGTCATCGATTATGTATATTCAATGTTCGGTTTTACAGGCGATGATTTTTCATACAAATCAAGGCTGAGCTTCTTAGGAGCCGAAGCTGATGGCAAGGCTGAGGAATTGCCGGGAGTAACGCTTATCCCGGGACAGCCGCGGGCAAGCTATTATCCAATCTATCTGAAAAGAGATGGGGAACACAATGAGAACTATCTTGATGATGAGATAGAACTGAGAGGCTATAAGCAGTACTGGTACGGAGCGGAGAAGGTTCCGGAGATAGACCAGAAGAATGAGAAGCTTCCAACCATAATAAAGCCTTTGCCGAAGGAGACGGTGTTCCATGGCACTGTCAAATTCACGAACCTCAGCGAGGATGAGTTAGGGCTCCTGCTGTGGGCGCTGCAGCTTGACAATGGCTGTTATCAGGGGATTGGAAAGGGAAAGCCGTTCGGATATGGCTGCGTGTCGGTGAAGATTGACAGTCTGTCAGAGCTTGACGCGGGCAAGCTGTATGGAAGCAGTACACTCACAGACAATCCGTATAATGACACAACAGGGAAAATAGTAGATTACATTGAGCGCTATAAGAAATATGTATCAGATATTATAAAGACCGGAAGAACTGTGAGCATAGATGATGAGGACAGGATAAAAGATTTTATGTACATGCATAGGATATTCGGAGCAAATTATATCGATACATCATATATGCCGCCTGAACAGTACGGTAAGGGCAAAGAGAAAATATTTAAGACGGTAAAGGAATACCGTGAACGCAAAAAATAACAGAAAGGTGATATTGAAATTATGAAAAAATTTTTTACATTTGTGTCGCTTCAGAAATTTATCGGTAAAGAAGGTCTGGCTGCCTATCGTTACCAGCCTGTCGGCAATTCGCTGCTTAAACTGGATATGGATACCAACTATCCGATTGTGCCGGTTATAAACGGCTATGCTGAGGAAGGCGAGACTATCAAGGTATACGCGGTGATATCCAATCCTGAGTATGCACAGGATAATTATAATCTTTTGTGCAGTCAGGTGAATGAGGTGTGCAAAAACAAGGGAATCAATTGCCCGGATGGTGTAGAAAAAATTATTATCCCATCAGGTCAGACAGTCGATGAACATATCGCGGCATTTTTAAAGATGATAGAGTACGTTGCCGAGGATGATGAGATATACGCATGTCTTACCTTCGGAACAAAAATCAACTCTATTGCGATGATGATGGCGGTTCAGTATGCGTACAGAATCAAGAAGAACACCTCCATAGGCTGTCTTGTATACGGTGAGATTAACAGAGGAACAACCCCTCCGAGCGCTAAGATATACGATGTGACGGCGCTTATCCAGATGGATGAGATAGTGAGAATGCTTGCCGAGAAGAAGATAGAGAATCCTGAGAAGTTCTTAAAGCTTATAATATCAGATGAGGAGGAATAGTATGGTCGAGCGAAAGTTTAAGGAAGGATATTCCGCCCCGGAATTAAAAGAACTTGAAAAGGAGCTGGATAAAAAGGCAGAGGAGTGGTACAGCCTGGATGAGGTGACTGATTCGGCGCGCAAGAAAAGACTATGGAATGATATTTTCACCTTGGCAGTGTGCAGATACAATATACCTGATAAGAAGAAAGATAAAAATGGTGAGGATACATGTATTTTAGAGAGTATATATCTTGAAGCAATTGTATATTGTCTCAAAAGCTATGACCCTGCCAAGGGAAGTTTATCACATCTTCTGTCTGTAACAACTGCTAAGAGAAAAAACGATTATAAAAAGAAAATATATGGTAATAAAAAAGGTTACCTGTCACATGAGACGTCATACGATATCAACATAGAGAATGATGAAGGAGAGGAGGTTCTGTGGTCACAGCTTTTTGCTGATAAAAAGGATGAGGAGGATGTGATATCATACAATAGAACCGGTGATATTATGGATGAACTGTTTGCTCTTGCGGTTGATGTCATGTCAAAAATCAAGACACATGAGACGCCGCGGTGGAGGTGGTATAGAATCTTCTATACTGAGAATATCACGGACATTCTGAATGTTGCCAGTCCTCAGTGTCAGGATGTGGAAATACGCCATGAGAGGGATGTGATGAGAGCACTCAACAGTGAATATCTTAATTTCTACATGTGCAGACCATGTGAATCTGTTGAAGATATAAAACACACAGGCTTAAAGAACTATGATGAGATATTGGACGCTCCCGGCGATAAGAAAAAAGGCAGGATGATAGAGCTCCCTCTGGGTGACAATCCGGTAGTTTCACTTTCGTATCTGAGAAGGGTATACGGCAAGGATGTGCTTGTCTCAAGCAGGAGCAATTTCAGAAAACAATATAAGGACGAGCTGAGAAGTCAGTTTCAGAAAAGCAAAAAGCTGAATTAAAGGAGCCGTGGGATTATGATTGTTAAGTACACAATGAAGATGACAATATCCGACGAAATCATTGTGGCAAATGAGCTGGCATACAGACTGTATGCCATGCTCCTGTCGAAAGCCGCACCGGAGTTCGGTGAGTATGTGCATCAGTGCGATATCACACCGGTGAGCCAGAATCTAACAATAGATAGTAAGGGTGGGATTCTGTGGAATGTAAGTCTGCTCAATGACACAGCAATCCGTGAGTTGTCACCTGTTCTTGACGAAATGACGCAGTGTTGTCTTGATGGAGGTGCTGTGTTTGATATTGTCGACAAAAAGATTGCGAAAATTGACAGCGTTGAGGAGCTGCTCTTGGCGGGCAAAGATTGGAAACGGATAAGTCTCACCTTCGACACTCCGACCGCATTCAAGAGCCGTGGTCAATATGTGAACCTGCCGACTCCCGTTGCGATAGTGCACAGCCTTATCAATTCGTGGAACGGCTGTATTGATGAATGTCCGATTGAGGATGAGGACGGCGAAGGCGAAAAGAGCATTGCCGCCGGTCTTGAATTTGAGCATTTCATCTTAAAGGACGCGTGCTATCGCCTTAAAAAGAACAGAATCCCCGGATTCAAGGGCAGCATAGTCATATATAACCGTCTGTCAGGTTTTCACTCAGAGCTTGCCGGAGCGCTATTGCACTACGCCGCGTACTCCGGAGTAGGAATCAAGACCACCCTTGGAATGGGTGCAGTCCGGGTAGACAAGCTGTAGAATATCAGGACAGAACATCTGCAAAATAATTAAATTGAATATGAAAATGCGAAAAGCCTTTATCTGTGTGCTGTGTAAAAATGACACATAGATAGAGGCTTTTTTGTGCCTGAGATAACGTATGTAGTGTATATGCGACATAAGCTGCATGTGTTGCTTACTGCTACAAGAGTGTTTTCATTTTAGAAATATATATATGGCTATAGTCTGGGACAGGGGTCAGACCCCGGTGTCCCACAGTTACAGACCCCGCGAGAGAAGCGAATTGTAGCAAAAAATATAGATGATGATATTATTCAGAATCTCCGGTTACAGTCCCCGCAAGGGGCGCGAATTGTAGCTGGAGACATTCTTATCCAGTCTATGCACACCAGTGGGTTACAGTCCCCGCAAGGGGCGCGAATTGTAGCATACAAGCTGCTTGCCTGGACCACCTGTAGCAGGTTACAGTCCCCGCAAGGGGCGCGAATTGTAGCTACAATTATGCCTGAACACAGTGAAAATAGCATTTATTTTCCAGTTATCTTTACACGTTATCCCATCTCATATTTTTTATTGTAGTGCAGAATCCATAAAAATACAACACAAAATTATCTAAGTTTTATATCACCACACTGCCTAACCTATTTTTTTACAGTAGAAAAACAACTTATTTCATGGAGGTTAGGCAGAAAAAATGAATTAAGCTTGCGGACGCATGAGTAATAAGTATAGAACAGAAATATAACACAAGGAGAGTTAAATTATGAAGAAAATATTATGGATTTCAAGGCATGTAATGACGAAAGAGCAGTTGGAAGGGCTGGCAAGGCTATACGGTGAATTTGAGGTGGAAATCTATGCCGGAACGGTTGAGAGCATGGGACAGCTTAAGGAGCAGGTGGAAAACTGTGATGTGGTAGCGGCGGTGCTTCCGGCACTCATGCTGAGCGAACTGGTAAAAATGGCGGATGGCAGACCGGTTCTGCAGGCTGTGTCGGGAAGGGTTAGAACAGGCAGAAAGATACAGGTGAGGGATGGCGTGTTTGAGGAGGAGTATGAGTTCAGGCACATGTACTGGCAGGCAATCAAGAAAATGGAGATGGAGGTGGTGAACTATGAATGATGTGTGCTTATGTAGCACTCGATATGGAATATTTTATTTGAAAGAAAAAGTTGTTGTTACAAAAGATAATTTGCAGGAGAGTATTTGAAATGAATTTATAGAGGATTGATTTGTAATAATGTGGACAATGTTTTGATTTATCGTTGCAGAAAGGAGAAGAGTGCTTATGAGACAATTGCAGAATACCTTATATATTACGAATGATAACATAAAGGCGAAGGTGAACAGACAGGCTTTTGAGTTCATGGAAGCTGATGGGACGAATATAATGCATGTGCCGGTTCACGAAATTGAGAAAATACTGGTCTTTGGAAATAACAATTTTGATGAAAGTATGTATACCAAATGTGCTGAGCTTGGAGTGGGGCTGTATTTTCTCACAGCCAATGGCAAGCTGAGGTATAGAATTGAGGGTCGCACAAAAGGAAATGTGCTTGTGCGTAAGCAGCAGTATCTTTTATCTGAGACGCAGGGAGGGCTTGGAATAGCTTCATCGATGATAAGCGGCAAAATACAGAATTGCATTTATGTGATAAGCCGGTTTATGTGGAACCATGCGGGAATGTCGGACGTGGAATTTGACAAGGCGCGAAAAAAGCTTGAAGCCATGAACGAAAAGGCAATGTACTGTACGGATGTGAATGAGCTTCGTGGCATTGAGGGAAGTGCGGGACGCATATACTATGATATTTTTGATAAATTTATTCTTGTCCCCGATGAGCATCTGCACTTTTCAGGAAGAAACCGCCGACCGCCGAAGGATTGCTGTAATGCACTGTTGTCATATGTGTATACAATGCTTATGGTGGACTATATCAGTGCGATTGAGAGCTCAGGTCTTGACCCCTATGTTGGTTTTATGCATGGTGACAGGTCGGGAAAACCGTCCCTTGCGTTGGATATGATGGAGGAACTGCGCCCGGCTGTCGCGGACAGATTCGCGCTAAAGCTGATAAATCTCAGGCAGATAAACGCAGATATGTTTGAAGAAAATGGAGACGGAATTCTTTTGAATAAGGAAGGGCGAAATATTGTCTTTAGAGAGTGGAATAAAATGAAAAGAGAGACAACGTGCATTAACGGCTTTGATGAGAATGTTCCGTTCGGATTGATTCCGTTTATTCAGGCACAGCAGCTCAACCGGCTCATGCGCGGTGAGACAACGCGCTATATTCCGATATACAGAAAGTGATAAGGAGGTGTCGGTTTATGAAGGTAGCAGTTGTATATGACATATCTACAATGGACGCAAAAGGGCGCAGCCGTTTAGACAAAGTCAGGCGAATATGCATGAAATGGGGATGCCCGGTGCAAAAATCGGTATATGAATGTAATCTTGACAACGCCCAATTGACAGAGCTGGCAATGTTACTCAATCAAACCATAAAAACCGATATGGACACGGTACGTTTCTATGTCCTGGGAAATAATTATAACAACAGAATAATATGCATTGGCAGGCAAAAGACAACAGCACAGATGTTGGACTACGTCCTGTGAATGTCCACGAAATAAAAGAGCCTTTACCTACAGCAATTGGCGGATTCACGATGCCGGCTGTGGGTGGAGGCTCTTTTTATTGCTGTGTGATTAACAAGCTGCTTGTGATAATGCACATTATGAAAAAGCAGCCTATCTGAGTGGGTACATATCGCATGCTTCACTAGAAACAGAGGCAGATTCATCGTAGTCCCCGCAAGGGGCGCGAATAGCAGCAGGAATAGATGTATCTACATATGCCAAACCAGAAATGTTACAGTCCCCGCAAGGGGCGCGAATTGTAGCGTAAAAGAATACGATAATGGCTGCATTATGTTGGGTTACAGTCCCCGCAAGGGGCGCGAATTGTAGCGTAATATTTATTTTGAAATCTAAAATGTATGCTGTTACAGTCCCCGCAAGGGGCGTGAATTGTAGCCTGTAACAAATTCAAAAGTACTTAATGTATAAACGTTACAGTCCCCGCAAGGGGCGCGAATTGTAGCAGCAGTCGGTATTGCCACCATAGGAATGTTTGAGTTACAGTCCCCGCAAGGGGCGCGAATTGTAGCGCCAGAGCAAGTTAAAAGAAGAAATTCCTTACAGTTACAGTCCCCGCAAGGGGCGCGAATTGTAGCTACAATTATGTTGAAATATTGTAGAAAAACATTTATTTTTTAATCATGTTTATTCGATATTCCATCTCACTTCCAATATTATAGTGCAGAATCCATAAAAATACAACATAAATATGTAGGTTTTATATCAGCACACTGTCTAACCTATGCTTTTATGGATTGAAAATCAACATATTTCCTGGAGATTAGGCAGAAAAAATTCTTCAAACCACAAAAAATCCTCAAATGCCTGCCTGATAAGCATTTGAGGATTTTTGTTAATGCAGTCGAAGGGAGTTGAACCCTCATGGACGTAAGTCCACATGAACCTGAATCATGCGCGTGTGCCAATTTCGCCACGACTGCATATCAATATATGATTCTGAACAGATAAGCTCTGCTCAATGAAGCTTTTATATAATATCATCTATTGTGTGAATTTGTCAAGATGAATATGAGAAATGTTGTAAATAGTTTTGTATATTCTCCGGCATGGGATGGTAAAACCATAGTGGCTGCAGGGTTTATGTTATGCTTATTGTTATGGTTATTGTTATGATAGCCGGATGAGCAGCTATGGAGTGAAATTGTGTATTTTGTAGAAAAAGAATATTTTTTGAAAAAAATTGAAAAAATTTCAAAAAAGTACTTGCATTCTTAAAAAAGTTATGCTATTATACATCATGTCGCTGGAACACAGTGAAGCACATAATAAGCAGTCGTGGCGGAATTGGCATACGCGCTAGACTAAGGATCTAGTCCATATTGCTTGGGTGCGGGTTCAAGTCCCGCCGACTGCACGCCTTAAGATCTTGGAAGTGATTCCAAGGTCTTTTTTTGTCAATGATAGTCTGCCGCGTGTTGCGCGGGATAAGAAATGCTGTATGAATGATTTATTAAGCTTATCGGGTAAGTCCCCGGTCACCACCTATTGCACATGTAATAGAAGTGGCGGCTAGGGATTTTTTTTTGAAAAAAATGAATGGTGCATTTTTTTTGATGAGAAATATGTATAAGGAAAATAATTACACACTGTGAGTGCAGCAGATAAGGAGGGTGCCTATGCCGGAAAAATTCGTTGTTATATAAAAAATATTAAAAAAAATGAACGAAGGATAATTTCATAAGAGTAATAAGTGTAAGGAACAGAACAACAGTTGATTTGGAGGAAAAAAGTATGAGTATTTTAAAAGAAAAAAAGAGTTGTTCAGGAATTGGAAGTGATGCGAGAGTTGAGGTGGTTGATAGGTCACAGGAACATTCCGGGAAGTTCAGTGGAAAAGATGTATTTGCCAAAAATGGAGGTGAACAGTAGGAGAAAACATAGACAGAGTTGCTTGATGGTTTTAGAAGATATAACAATACATAAATAATAGGAGATAATAACTATGAAGAGAGATATTTTTGAGACAATGCAGGAAGACATTATGGGTGCAGGAATTGACGAGAGCACCAGAAGAAAAATGCTTAAGAACGTGATGAGACTGAAGGAGCAGAAGATTAATATTATGGTTACGGGAGCCACAGGATGTGGAAAGAGCTCCACCATAAATGCTTTGTTTGATACGGAGGTCGCAAAGGTTGGTGTCGGCGTGGACCCTGAGACGATGGAGATTGAGAAGTACGAGTTGGACAACCTTGTCTTATGGGACACACCGGGGCTTGGTGATGGCAGGGAGGCGGACAACAGACATGCCAAGAACATTATCAACAAGCTTTTGGAGAGGGACAAGGATGGCAATGCGCTCATAGACCTTGTACTGGTAATCTTAGACGGCGGAAGCCGGAATATGGGTACAGACTACGAGCTTATAAACAATGTCATCATTCCGAACCTTGGACCTGAGAAGGAGAGAAGGATATTGGTGGCAATCAATCAGGCGGACATGGCGATGAAGGGGCGTAACTGGGATTACAAGAAGAATGAGCCTGATGAGCAGCTCAAGGAGTTCCTTGATAATAAGGCTGCGTCGGTGAGGGACAGGATTTATGAGGCGACAGGTCTCAGGGTTGAACCTATATATTACAGCGCAGGTTATATGGAGGACGGCGGCGTCCAGAACAGACCGTATAACTTGTCGAAGCTTCTTTATTATATTGTCAAGGCTACTCCTTCGGAGAAGAGAGCGGTCTATGTAAACAATGTCAACAATGACGAGGCGATGTGGGTTGATAATGACGAGATACTTGATTATGGAAGTGAAACCAGAAAGAGTATGTTTGACTCCATCAAGGACGGCGTTTCGGATGGTGCTGATATCGGGGGCGATATAGGAAGCATATTCGGAAACACGGGAAGAGTTATAGGTACGGTCGTCGGTGGTATTGTAGGCGGTGTTGTCGGTGCGGTAAAGGCTGTTGGAAGTTTTGTAGGCAGTCTGTTCGGATTATAAAGGAGGCGTAAATATGAATACATTATACAGAGTGGAAGATATTAAGACGAATTTGAGAATTGCGCGGTTTCGTCCGCTGGATGTGCTGGTGGTAGGTGAAACGGGTGCCGGGAAGTCCTCAACCATCAATGCATTGTTTACAAGGGAGGTTAATGCTGTCGGCAGGGGCTGTGCCCCTGAGACAATGAGTATATCGGCTTCAGAATTAAATGATTCATTCCGTATCTGGGACAGTCCGGGCTTAGGCGACAATGTTGAGCGCGACAAGGAATATGCCAAGGGCTTGGTTGATATTTTATATAAGGATTATTTTCTTGAAAATATGCAGTATGGAGTGATTGATATGGTTGTTGTCATTCTTGACGGCTCCGGCAGGGACATGGGAACTATCTACAAGCTTTTGAGCGATGTCATAGTGCCGAATTTCCAGAGTGACAGAATATATGTGGCAATCAATCAGGCTGATCTGGCGATGAAGGGCAGGCATTGGAATGAGTGCGCGAACTGTCCCGACATTGTGCTAAGGGATTTTCTTGACAGGAAGGCGGAATCCGTCCGCAACAGGCTTGCCGAAGCTACCGGGGTGAAGGTCAGGATGCCTGTGTATTATTCGGCTGAGAGGGGGTATAATGTAGAAAAATTTATGGATATGATTATAGACAACATGCCGCGTGAGAGGAGAAAGCTGGTGGCATGAAGCAGTTCATAGAATTATAACAATTGCACTTCTTGTTTTTTATATTCGTCTGTTGTATAATTACTCTAATAACGCTGCGCGCAGGCGCAGAAATTAGGAGGTCGCAATGGGCGAATTTTTTTCAGAATGGATTGTAAAGAGAAAGACACCGCAGAACGTGAAGATAATACAGACACTTCTCGTTATTGTATGCGTGCTTTCGTGCGGACTGCTGCCGATTCCGTATGTCGGAATATTGGTGGTGGCTCTTATTATTTTCCTCAGTTATCTCTATTTTAAGAATAATGATGTTGAGTGGGAATATGCTCTTGTCGAGAAGACGATGTACATTGATAAGATTATGAAGAAGTCTAAGAGAAAGAGAATGGGTGAGTATGACCTTACAAAGACCGAGGTTATGGCTCCGGAGGGTTCTTCGTATATAAAGGAGTATGACAACAGGAATCTGAAGTGTACCGATTTTTCATCCCTTATCCCGGAGAACAAGAAGTATGTGCTTATCATCATGGATGGCAATGAGATGGTCAAGCTTGTACTTGAGCCGGATGAGAGAATGTTAAAGGAGCTGAGGGACATTATTCCGAGACAGTTACATATCGATTAATCGGAAGACCGCTCAGGGACATTGCATTTTATGAAATTAAATGTTGTGTATGAAGTATAAGGAAATATAGAAGTTTCAAAATAATGTTTTTGATTTTAAAAATGTCATGTTGACATTTGAAAGTGGATTTGCTACTATTGATAAAATTATACAAATTAAGAAAGCGAGGATAATGAAATGGGTAAGATTATTGGCGATGGCATTACTTTTGATGATGTGTTGCTGGTACCACAGTATTCGGAAGTTACACCGAATATGGTTGATTTATCAACTAACCTTACAAAGAAGATTAGACTTAATGTTCCTATTATGAGTGCCGGTATGGATACGGTTACCGAGCACAGAATGGCGATTGCGATGGCAAGACAGGGCGGAATCGGTATCATTCACAAGAATATGTCCATAGAGGCGCAGGCTGAGGAAGTTGATAAGGTTAAGCGCTCCGAGCACGGAGTTATCACTGACCCATTTTATTTATCACCTGAACATACACTCCGTGATGCGGATGAGCTTATGGCTAAGTTCCGTATCTCCGGTGTTCCTATCACAGAGGGAAGAAAGTTAGTTGGTATCATCACTAACCGTGACCTTAAGTTCGAGCAGGATTTTGACAAGAAGATTCGCGAGTGCATGACAAGCGAGGGGCTTGTAACAGCCAAGGAAGGAACTACTCTTGAGGAGGCTAAGCAGATTCTTGCCAAGGCTCGTAAGGAGAAGCTTCCTATTGTAGATGATGATTTCAATCTCAAGGGTCTTATAACAATCAAGGATATTGAGAAGCAGATTAAGTATCCTTTATCAGCTAAGGACGAGCAGGGAAGACTTCTCTGTGGAGCTGCAGTCGGTATCACCAAGAATATAATGGAGAGAGTTGACGCTCTTGTTGAAGCTAAGGTTGACTGCATAGTCATCGATTCAGCTCATGGTCATTCCAAGAACATCATCGATACGCTTAAGATGGTTAAGGCTAAGTATCCTGAGCTTCAGGTTATCGCCGGCAACATTGCTACAGGTGCCGCTGCGAAGGCTCTCATTGAGGCCGGTGTCGATGCGGTTAAGGTTGGTATCGGACCGGGTTCTATCTGTACAACAAGAGTTGTTGCAGGTATCGGTGTTCCTCAGATATCAGCAGTTATGGATGTATATGAGGTTGCCAAGCAGTATGGTATTCCTGTTATCGCAGACGGCGGTATCAAGTTCTCAGGAGACATAACTAAGGCTATCGCAGCCGGAGCAGATGTATGTATGATGGGAAGCATGTTCGCAGGCTGTGACGAGGCTCCGGGAGACTTTGAGTTATTCCAGGGTCGTAAGTACAAGGTATACCGTGGCATGGGCTCTATCGCAGCCATGGAGAACGGAAGCAAGGACAGATACTTCCAGACAGACGCTAAGAAGCTTGTTCCGGAAGGCGTTGAGGGACGAGTTGCATATAAGGGACTTCTTGAGGATACAGTATTTCAGCTTATGGGCGGTCTTCGTTCAGGAATGGGTTACTGTGGAGCACCTACTATTCCATATCTCAAGGAGAACGGACAGTTCGTCAAGATTTCTGCCGCTTCACTCAAGGAGAGCCATCCACATGATATCCATATCACGAAGGAAGCTCCTAACTACAGCGTAGACCAGTAGGAGATATACTGAATATTTACAGTATGAATGAACTTCAAGGAGTACCTGAATGAAAAAAGGTATGTTGATTTTATCAGGAGTATTAGGGCTGTCATTGATAGCCCTGGTGCTCCTGATTATGGTATATATAGGAAAAAATGAAATTGCCCGAAATAATAGTGGGAGCGATGGAGCTGAACAGACGGCGGAGCGTATGGATGAGCAGGAGAGCAGCACCAGAGCCGCAGTTACACTTGTGACACTTCCGAAGGATATAGAGCTTCCGGATTGGGCTGAGGAGTTCAAGACTACGATAATGGAGGATTATCTTCCGGTCAATGAATACTCAAGACCCGGTAAGGAGCTCAAGAAGGTCAATGCTGTGGTGATTCACTACGTTGGTAATCCGGGCACAACGGCAGCTCAGAACAGGAGCTACTTCGAGAACATCATTGAGACCGGGGAAGCGTATGTCAGCAGCCATTTTATCGTCGGACTTGATGGTGAGATTATCCAGTGCGTTCCGCTTGACGAGATTTCCTATGCCTCCAATGAGCGCAATGATGACACTATAGCAGTTGAGTCGTGCCATCCGGATGAGACAGGAGCATATAACAAGGCGACATACGAATCGCTTGTGAAGCTCACAGCGTATCTTTGTATACTCTATAATCTTAACCCGGATAAGGATATCATAAGACATTATGATGTTACAGGTAAGGAATGTCCGAAGTATTTCGTTGACTATGAGAATGAGTGGAATCTGTTCAAGGCGCAGGTCAAGAGACAGATGAGTGAGAAATAGACAGGGGTTGGGACAGGGGTCAGGTTCGTGTCCCAGTTATGGGACACAGTGACCTGACCCCTGTCCCAACCCCCTGTCCTGTCCACCCAACCCTGCGCCAACAGCTCAGAAGAATCTGCTGACCTTGCATGTATCATTAAGGCTTGTCACCATAGTATCTTCAAATTCATCTTTCTGTCCCTCCGGTATATCGCTGTGGCGTATCATGGCAAGAACTGTGTTTTTCCGGAACATCATGTAGTAGCCGAACACGTTGGTGTACACATGTGTGAATTCATCGTACTTTATGAACTTATGTACATCACATTCAGGGACATCAATCAGGATGCCGTTTTCCATCAGGCAGAATTCACATGGAGCCGATTCGGATGGGTCACGGTGCTTGAGGTGATACCGGATGCTTGAGTTGAACTGTGTTATCACGATTATCGGATAGAACAGGAATACTATGCAGAGTATCGCCCAGAAGGTATCCATCGTGCCTGTGGTAAGCCTGTATATGCCGCAGGATATGCTTGTCGCTATAAGTGCAATTAAAATCAAGGTCTCAAGCTTTTCCCGTATAAATCGGTTCCAGTAGGTTATCTTTTTGTATTCTTTGCCGTCGGGCTTTTGTGTTGAAGTGAATCTGATTACTGTATTCATAGTATGCCTTTCCTTTTTTATAGCTAATGAAACAAGTATAATACATTGTATGGAGTGCGTCAAATATTTATTGAGAGATATAAGCGGAGAGCGGAGCTGAAAGAAAAATGAGCGTACAGAATGTATATAAAGTATGCGGGAATCTATATTGGCAATATGGATATGATGTTGGGGTCAAAACATGCCAACTTAATTTACGAGTGTATAACGTATTATATTTATGCATATCAGCTCCGTTGTACGAAGCAAGATGTTCTAAGAACTCTGATATAGGCTTTCTATACGTCCGCCACCGAAGCAGGCATACATCCTTGTATGCATTGCTTCTGAACCGGCATCCGTGCCGGTTCTGGCTAGTGTGTGAACAGAGTTCTAAGAACATCTAAGCTTCTTCCAAAAGTCGTGATATGCATAAATATAATACGTTATACATGCTAAGTTTATAGTACATGTTTTGACCCCAACATCATGGATATAAGATTGACTTACATGCGTTAAAGTGATATTTTATATGAGATGGACAAATGTAATGTAGAAACAATACTATTTGGAAGTTAGAGAAATATCTCCAACCTTCAGGGCAGAGTGAGCGGGCATGAATATAATACTTGTCTGCAATTCTCGACTGGCAGTATAGTCTGCGACCCGCATACGGCGGCTGATTGGGTGCGATTCCCATACCAACGGTACAGTCCGGATGAAAGAAGAAGGCGTGAGCCTTTAGGAGGATTATAATGAATAAGAAGTCTTTTATCAGTGTTCGTGCACTGACTGTGACTGCCATGTTTACGGCGGTATCCTATGTTTTGTATCTTTTCGGATTCAAGCTTCCGATTGTTCCCAGTTTTTTGACAATGGATTTTTCAGAACTGCCTGCTGTCATCGCGGCACTTTCGATGGGACCGGTGGCGGGAGTTTTGGTATGCCTGCTAAAGAATCTGCTTCACCTTGCAATATCACATACAATGTGGGTGGGTGAGCTGTCGAACTTCATACTCGGAGCTGCGCTTGTGGTTCCTGTGGGGCTTATATATAAGAAGCATAAAACGAAGAAGGGTGCTATCATAGCGCTTTTAAGCGGAGCCGTGATAATGTCATTGGTCGGGGTTGTGTCGAATTACTTTATAATTTATCCGCTCTATGACAAGCTTGCTTTTCCTATGGAGGTCATAATCGGAATGTACACGGCCATCCTGCCGGGCATAACATCATTGCTTCCGGCACTTCTTGTATTCAACCTTCCTTTTACATTTGTCAAGGCGATGGTGAGCGTTGTGGTCACGCTGTTCATATATAAGCCGTTGTCACCTATCATAAAGGGAAATTATAAATAGTGCAAAGAATCCGGAATCAGTCCATCTTCCGGATTTCTTTTTTTCTTGCATTGAATATGGTTTTGGTGGTAAAATTATTTTAATAGTGTGCCTGGGAATTAGAGGTGAATCTGTGTGGGGAACGTCACAGAGACGAATGATAGGATATTTTGATGTCCCGGGCAATGCGTCACAGAGATTATACGTTCCCGGAATGGAGACTTACATGAATTACAACAAAGAAGTTTATGAGCTGGTTATGGAACAGAAGCTTGATGATATCGCTTCGGAGGGATATCTGTTCAGACATAAGAAATCGGGAGCAAGGATAGCCATGGTTTCTAATGATGATGAGAATAAGGTGTTTTGTATAGGCTTCAGGACACCGCCTGCGGACAGCACAGGAGTTCCTCATATCCTTGAACACTCGGTACTTTGCGGTTCGGCAAAATATCCGGCAAAGGATCCGTTTGTTGAGCTTGTGAAGGGCTCGCTCAATACATTTTTGAATGCCATGACATTCCCGGATAAGACAATATATCCTATTGCAAGCTGCAATGATGTCGATTACAAGAACCTCACTGATGTATACATGGATGCGGTTTTCCATCCTAACATCTATACAAGGGAGCAGATTTTTAAGCAGGAGGGCTGGCACTATGAGCTTGCCGATGTGGATGCTCCACTTACCTACAACGGCGTTGTCTACAATGAGATGAAGGGTGCATTTTCATCACCTACACAGAGAGTGTACCGCATGTGCCTTAATTCTCTCTATCCTGATACACCTTATGCTACTGAGTCCGGCGGTGACCCACAGTTTATCCCGGATTTAAGCTATGAGCAGTTCGTGAACTTCCACAGAACCCTGTATCATCCTGCCAACAGCTATATATTCGTGTACGGCAACTGTGACATGGAGGAGAGACTTGAGTATTTTGACAGGGAATATCTTGGAGGCTATGAGGAGATTAAGGTTGACTCTGAGATTCCGCACCAGAAGCCGTTTGACAGGACAGGAAGGGTTGAGGGAGTGTACTCTGTGACGGAGGATGAGGGTACGGACAATAAGACCTACCTTGCGTACAATGCCTCAATCGGAGAAGCAGGGGATATGAAGCTCTCACTTGCCTTTACAGTGCTTGAGTATGCACTCTTTAACGCACCGGGTGCTCCTGTACGCCAGGCTCTTATAGATGCCGGTATCGGTGAGGATGTGAGCGGTTCCTATGATAATTCCATCAGACAGCCTATGGTGACTATTATGGCGGCAAATACCAATCCGGACAAGGAGGAGGGATTTGTAAAGGTTATAAAGGAAGCACTTGAAAAGCTTATAAAAGAAGGAATCAATAAGGATACATTGAGAGCCGGAATTAACTACAATGAGTTCCGCTACAGGGAGGCTGATTTCGGAAGATGGCCTAAGGGACTTATGTACGGAATAGATATGCTCAGCAGCTGGCTGTATGATGACAACAAGCCGTTCCTCAACATGCAGCTGGGTGAGGCTTATGCTTTCCTTAAGGAGCAGGTAGAGTCGGATTATTTTGAGCAGCTTATAAAGAAATATCTTTTAGATAATGTACATTCATCGGTTGTTGTGTTAAAGCCTGAGGTCGGATATACAGCGAAAATCGAAGCGGCTACAGCTGAGAAGCTTGAGGAGTACAAAAAGACACTCACAAAGGAGCAGCTTCAGGCACTTGTGGATGACACCAGGGCACTCAAGGATTATCAGAGTGAGCCGTCAACAAAGGAGGAGCTTGAGAGCATTCCGCTTTTGAGGAGAGAGGACATCGGCAGGAAGGCAGCCACAATTTACAACACAGAGAAGAGCATTGAGGGCGTCAAGGTCATCCACCACAATATCAATACCAATGGTATAGGATATCTGAAGCTCAGCTTTAACATTGACAAGGTGGAGGATGAGCTGCTTCCTTATGTGGGACTTCTCACCAAGGTTTTAGGCTCCATAGGCACGGAAAAGTACAGCTTCGTTGAGCTGTCCAATGCTATGGATATCAGGACAGGCGGTATAAGCTTCGGCAGTGCAGGAACAACCTTTGTTAAGCCGGCGCAGGGCTACCGCTATGCACTCAATGTCACAGGAAAAGCACTCTATGGTGACCTTGCAGCGCTCACAGAGCTTATGGATGAGATTATGAACCATACTGTGTATGACGATTACAAGCGTCTTAAAGAGATTATCGGCGAGACAAAGGCCGGTATGCAGATGAGAATGCAGGGCACAGGAAATGCAGTGGGAATAGCAGAGCTTACAGCACAGATAAAAGAGAGTGCCATGATAAGAAAGCAGACTACAGGAAGAGGCTTCTACAGCTTCCTTGATGACGCTTACAAGAACTTTGACGATAAGAAGGAGAGTCTTGCTGCGGGAATGAAGAAGGCTGCGGCTGAGATTTTTGCAAAGTGCAATCTCATCGTGTCATATACCGCTGACGACAAGGGGTATGAGCTTATGAGCGGGCTTATAAAGGAGCTTGTAGATAAGCTCAGTGCAGAACAGCTTCCTGTTGCCACAAGAGCACTCACACTTAAAAAGACAAGGCTTGCATTAAAGACCAGCGGACAGGTCAATTTCGTATGCCGTGTCGGTGATTATGATAAGGCAGGTATAGAATACAACGGAGCCATGAGAATACTTGCAAACATGATGAACAGTGATTACCTGTGGAACAATGTCCGCGTAAAGGGCGGAGCCTACGGCTGTGGAGCAGCGTTTGGAAGCTATTCAAGCACACTTGGCGCATTCTCATCATACAGGGACCCGAACCTTGAAAAGACAAACGAGATATATGATAAGGCTCCGGAGTACGTTGAGAGCTTCAATGCAGACGAGCGCGAGATGACCAAGTATGTCATAGGAACAATATCAGACCTTGATCTTCCTAAGACACCTTCGGTAAAGGGGTCGGATTCATTTGAGGCATATATCAGCGGACTTACAGAGCAGATGCTCCAGAAGGAAAGAGACGAAGTGTTAGATGCAACTGTGGAGGATATAAGGGCACTTTCAGGTATGGTGAAGGCTGTGCTTGATGACGGATACTTCTGCGTGGTCGGAAATGAGGATAAGATTAATGAGGCCAAGGACATGTTCGATGTGATTGAGCCTCTTGCGTAAGAGATAATGGAAATGAGGAAAAAATGGCAGAATTAAAGACTGGATTCGTGGCGCTCATCGGGCGCCCGAATGTTGGAAAATCAACGCTTATGAACAGACTTATAGGACAGAAGATTGCGATTACCTCCAATAAGCCGCAGACAACGAGAAACAGGATTCAGACAGTGTATACAGAGGAAAGGGGACAGATTATCTTCCTCGATACACCGGGAATCCACAAGGCTAAGAACAAGCTGGGTGAATATATGGTTAATGCGGCAAAGCAGACCATGAACGATGTGGATGTTGTACTGTGGCTTGTGGAGCCGACAACCTATATCGGTGCAGGGGAGCAGCAAATTGCCGCGAACTTAAAGAACTGTAAGAAGCCGGTTATCCTTGTAATAAACAAGGTCGATACAGTCAAGAAGGAAGAGATTCTTAAGTTCATCGATGCGTATAAGAACATTGTGAGATTCGATGAGATAGTCCCTGTATCTGCGCTTAAGGGGCAGAATACGGATGACCTCATTGATGCTATCTTCAAGTATCTTCCTTGTGGCCCGATGTATTATGATGAGGATACCGTTACCGACCAGCCTATGAAGCAGATTGCGGCAGAGCTTATAAGGGAGAAGGCATTAAGGTGCTTAAGCGATGAGATACCTCATGGAATAGCCGTGACCATAGAGCGCATGAGGGAGAGAACTGATGGAAGCAATATAATAGACATCGACGCGACAATCGTGTGTGAGAGAGACTCCCACAAGGGCATTATAATAGGAAAGGGCGGAGAAATGTTAAAGAAAATAGGCTCCGCCGCACGTTTCGAGATAGAGCGCATGATGGATATGCAGGTGAACCTTAAGCTCTGGGTCAAGGTCAAGAAGGAATGGCGTGATAATGACCTTCTTATGAAAAATTACGGCTATGATGAGAAGGCTCTGAAAAAATAATGGCTCCGGTAACCGGTTGTCCAGATAGAATAATTCAGCGTGAAACTATCTGAATCGGCAGATGCGGAGACATTGGGTTGAGGTGTTAGGATATGGCAGAATTGCTTGAGGTGACGGGCATGGTTATCGCCGCGGGTCCGATAGGGGAATATGACAAGAGAGTTGTTCTGCTCACGAAGGAGCTTGGAAAAATCAGTGCATTCGCAAGGGGAGCAAGAAAGCCGGGCAATGCGCTGATGGCGGCATGCGAGAGCTTTGCCTTCGGAACCTTTGCAATCTATCCGGGAAGAAGCTCATATACGGTCGAGAAGGCTGTGATAAAGAACTATTTCCGTGAGCTTGCGGCGGATTTCGACGGCGCCTGCTATGGCTATTATTTTCTTGAATTTGCCGATTATTTTGCAAGGGAGAATGAGGACGGAGGCGCCATGTTAAGCCTGTTGTACTATTCGCTTAGGGCACTTCTGGACAGCAGAATACCCGACAGGCTTGTAAGAGCCGTGTATGAGCTTAAGCAGCTTGTGATTAACGGTGAATATCCTGAATTTTTCTGCTGTACAGCCTGCGGTTCATCGGAAAAGCTTGAGGGCTTTTCAATCGAAGCGGATGGGGTTGTGTGCCATTCGTGTCTTGGGCACCGCGGTGTCATGCGTATATCTCCCGCAACGCTGTATACATTGCAGTATATAGTGGCGACACCGGTAGACAGACTGTACTCGTTTACCGTTAAGGACGATGTGCTTGCACAGCTTACAGAGGTTATGCACAGGTGTGTTGATACCTATGTCGATAAGAGGATGAAATCGCTTGATATGCTTGAAATGGTGGAAAAATAATTAAAAATATGCGGGAATCATGGAAAAACATACATAAATAACGGCTGTTTAGATTTTTCTGTGGATTATTAAAGAGTTTTTACCTTGCAATAATATAAAATGTGTTGTAAAATTTTGCACATGCACAAAATGTGGATAAATTAAAATATGCAGTGATGCGGAAGTGAGGAAGATTATGGAAAAGACAATGGACAAGATTGTAGCACTTGCCAAGGCAAGAGGCTTTGTATATCCGGGTTCTGAGATTTATGGCGGTCTTGCAAATACATGGGATTATGGTAATCTCGGTGTCGAGCTTAAGAACAATGTTAAGAAAGCATGGTGGAAGAAATTTGTTCAGGAGAGCCCATATAATGTAGGCGTTGACTGTGCTATCCTTATGAACCCTCAGACATGGGTTGCTTCAGGACATCTTGGCGGCTTTGCAGACCCTCTTATGGATTGTAAGGAGTGCCATGAGCGTTTCAGAGCGGATAAGCTTATCGAGGACTGGTGTGCAGAGAACAAGTATGAGCTTGAGGGCTCTGTCGATGCGTGGAGCCAGGAGCAGATGAAGAATTTCATCGATGAGAAGAATATACCATGTCCTACCTGTGGCAAGCATAACTTTACGGATATAAGACAGTTCAACCTTATGTTCAAGACATTCCAGGGTGTTACCGAGGATGCCAAGAACACAGTTTACTTAAGACCTGAGACAGCGCAGGGTATCTTTGTAAACTTCAAGAACGTGCAGAGAACATCGAGAAAGAAGGTTCCTTTCGGTATCGGACAGATAGGTAAGTCATTTCGTAACGAGATCACACCGGGTAACTTTACCTTCCGTACAAGAGAGTTCGAGCAGATGGAGCTTGAGTTCTTCTGCAAGCCGGGCACAGACCTTGAGTGGTTCCAGTACTGGAGAGGCTTCTGCCGTGACTGGTTACTCTCCCTTGGAATCAAGGAGGATGAGATGCGTCTGCGTGACCATTCACCTGAGGAGCTCTGCTTCTATTCTAAGGGCACAACCGATATCGAGTTCTTATTCCCATTCGGCTGGGGTGAGCTTTGGGGTATCGCAGACAGAACAGACTATGACCTTACACAGCACCAGAACACATCAGGTGAGGATATGTCATACTTCGATGATGAGACTAAGGAGAAGTACATTCCTTATGTTATTGAGCCGTCACTTGGTGCAGACCGTGTCACTCTTGCATTCCTCTGTGCAGCTTATGACGAGGAGGAGATTGGCGAGGGAGATGTGAGAACAGTTCTTCATTTCCATCCGGCAATCGCACCTGTCAAGGTTGGTGTGCTTCCGCTTTCCAAGAAGCTTAATGAGGGCGCTGAGAAGGTATACGCTGAGCTTTCCAAGACCTATAACTGTGAGTTCGATGACAGAGGTAATATCGGTAAGAGATACAGAAGACAGGATGAGATCGGTACACCATTCTGCGTAACCTACGATTTTGACTCTGAGACAGATAATTGCGTTACAGTCCGTGACCGTGATACAATGGAGCAGGAGAGAGTTGCTATCGCAGACCTTAAGGCTTACTTTGAGAAGAAGTTCGAGTTTTAAGTTTTATATGTAAAGTAAGTTCCCCTTTTGGTGCGTATAGAGAATTTTGAGAGTTCTTTGTGTGCCGGAAGGGGAATTTTGAAAATGAAAATAAAATGGGAAAAGAGGATTGCTATGAATACAGAATGGTCATTGGAAGAGATTTATAAGGGATTTGACGATGAAGCTTACGAGGCGGATTTTAAGAAACTTGATGATATCACAGCTAAGTTTTCCGCTGCTGTAAAGGCAGATGACAAGGAGCTTTTAGCAAAGGTTGAGGAGCTGCTTTTACTTGAGGAGGATATCACGGACACAGCCGGAAAGCTTAGCCTGTATATCGGCCTTCGCCAGTCGGTCAACACAGATGATGGTGCGATAATGGCTCAGACTAATCGTTTACGCAAGGCTGTCTCAGCCGGAAGTGCAGCTTTTTCAGCGGCTTCAAAGCTATATGCTGCAATACCTGATGTGGACGAGTTCGCCTTAGAAAGTGAGCTTGTAAAAAAGTACTCATATAAGCTCAAAAGGGAGAAGGAGAACGCTAAGCACTTATTGAGCGATGAGGTGGAGGAGATTATCTCACAGCTTGACATGACAGGTGGTTCCGCATGGGGTAATTTACAGACATATCTCACCTCAACCTTGAAGGTTGACTATGATGGCAGGGCAGTGACATTGTCCGAGATAAGAAATCTTGCATACAGCGCTGATGCAGGGGTTCGTAAGGAAGCTTATGAGGCAGAGCTGAAGGCTTATGAGAAGATTGCTGATTCAGTTGCGTTTTCACTCAACAATATCAAGATGCAGGTAAACACTCTCTGTGAGAAGAGGGGCTATGACTCTGCACTTGACATGACACTTTACGAGTCAGACATGAAGAAGGAGACACTTGATGCAATGCTCACAGCTATCAAGGAGTACCTCCCTGTATTCAGAAAGTACTTAAGAAAGAAGGGAGAGCTTCTTGGACATAAGAACGGGCTTCCATGGTATGACCTTTTTGCTCCGATTGGCAAGGCGGACAAGAGCTACAGCATTGACGAGGCGAAGGAATACCTTGTAAACTGTTTTTCAGGCTTTACGCCGGGAATGGCTTCACTTATGAAGGAGGCTTTTGAAAATTCATGGATTGACTTCTATCCTAGAAAGGGCAAGGAGGGTGGAGCATTCTGTGCCGATGCGAACTTCATAAGACAGAGCCGTATTCTCACGAACTATGACGGAACCTTCGGAGCGGTCGACACACTTGCACATGAGCTTGGCCACGCATATCACAACAGACAGCTTGAGGATGTCGCTGTGCTAAATCAGGGTGCACCGATGCAGCTTGCTGAGACTGCCTCAACCTTCAATGAGGTGTTCCTTGGAAAATATGCGCTTGCACAGGCGGGCGATGAGGAGAAGTTAAGCCTTATCGACAGCGACTTAAGGGAGCAGACACAGTGCATAGTTGATATTTATTCAAGATTCCTTATAGAGTCAGCTGTATTTGAGCAGAGCAGGAACCGTTTTCTCATGGCAGATGACTTGAAGGAAATCATGCTTGATGCGCAGAGACAGTCCTATGGTGACGGACTTGATGAGAATACAATGCATCCATATATGTGGGTGTGCAAGGGACATTACTACAGCTCAGGGCTCAGCTATTACAACTTCCCTTATGCATTTGGAAATCTGTTTGCTCTTGGACTCTACAGCCTTTACAAGAAAGAGGGCGAGAGCTTCGTTCCTAAGTACAATAAGATGCTTGCATCAACAGGCTGTCATTCAATCGAGGATGTCGCAGCGACAATGGGAATTGATGTGACGGATGTTGACTTCTGGAGAAGCAGCTTGCAGCTTATTGAGGCTGAGGTTGAGGAGTTCTGCAGGTTGTAAGTGGGTGATATGTAATTACGAAACTTAGTGTATAACTTACGGACGTTGTAAAATTTTGCTTGTACCCTTCCAGACACGTTCTCACTCATTATAACAAGTAGCGGCACATAAGCGGCTAAAAGACAGCCGCTAAATGCCGACTTGTAAAAAAAGGTCTGGAAGTGTACTAGTAAAATTATACAACTGTTTAGATTTAAATTTGAGTTTTGCAATTACATAGGATTTAGTGATAGAAAGAGGGATTCGGTATGGAAGCTGATATAAGGCAGCAGGCGTATAATGCGGCTCATGAGTTATGTGAAATTGCAGGTCTTAAAAAGGGGCAGATTATGGTAATCGGCTGCTCCACAAGTGAGGTTGTCGGCAGCAGAATCGGAACTAATTCAGATGTGGATGTGGCACTTGAGCTTTTTCTTGGAATCAAGAAGGCACTTGACGAGAAGGGTGTGTATCTTGCGGCACAGTGCTGTGAGCACCTTAATCGTGCTATTGTTGTCGAGGAAGCAGCGGTTCCGGGAGCTGATATTGTGAATGTGGTTCCACAGAAGAAGGCGGGTGGTTCGTTTGCAACACAGGCGTATGCACATTTCGAGCATCCGGTTGTGATCGAGGAGATTAAGGCTCATGCAGGCCTTGATATCGGCAATACCTTGATTGGCATGCATCTGAAGGCAGTTGCTGTTCCGGTCCGCCTCTCCATCGACCATATAGGGCATGCGGCACTTGTGGCGGCGAGAACCAGACCTAAGTTCATCGGCGGCTGTCGTGCAGTTTACGATGACAAGCTCGGTGTCGACCACAGGAATGATTAACAGCTAATTTAACACAATTAAGGAAGTTCCCCACTTCTATTGCATAGAGCAATAAGTTGGGACTTGCTTGATTGTTTTATGAGCAAGCAGCAAAGCGGATTGCGAATATCCGCTTGACTAGTATAGTATCGTGAATCAGTCAGGCTCCTGCAAGGTATCTGTGAAGATATTTTGCAGGGGCTTTTTAGTGCTGGGCTGACTATTTATGTATTACGAATGAATAAATCGAATAAGTATTTTTCAATTGGATGAATATGAAAACCGTTGACAAAGTATTCTTATTAATATAATTTGAAGATGTTGGAGTCAAAAATCAGAAAATGATAAGATAAAATAATAGAATTATGATACCTGAAAGCTTGACCATATAGATTATGTGGATGAGTGTCATAGCCTGTACTTACAAAAAATGAGCAGTGTATTATGGCGTAAAATATTAGTGGATAAATATAGTGTCTGGAGAAAATATGAAACCTGAAAAATTTATGACTTTTTTGATGAATGAAAAAAATGCGAGCCTTGAGCGCACCGGAAAACTTGCAGCAGATAATAGGAAGGACGAGGCGAACCAGTGTAAGATAGAGGCTAATATATACGGAATCTGTGCTACCTTGTATCAGATGGCATGGCAGCAGGCGGGTATGGATGAAGTTAAGGCGGATGCTCTGTTCAGGGATAAGGTCAGGGCAGTATCGGATGACTGGAGGGTGAGTCTGGAGGCTGCGAGGTCGCATAATGACGTTTCTAAAATACGTGCAGGTCAGACCAAGCTTGTGACTGTCGAGCTTGTGATGAAAAAGTATGACAGACTTGCAAAAAAGAAATTTTGGTTTTTTTAGATGTTTGTGCTATTATTAAATATAGTCAGGATGAAAATATATGGGAGACGGATAGATGTTTAAATGTGATAAATGTGGCTGCGAACACAATTCAAGAACGGTGTGCCCGAAATGCGGAGCCCCGGTTGTCATTGTAAATGAGGACTATCTGCTCAGAAGACAGCAGTGGGAGGAGCAGCAGAAAAATAACCTCCGCTACAAGAAAAAGGGAGAAAATAATGCTTCGGGGCTTGTCAGTGTTTCGGATAAATCGTCACACAAGACTTCGGGTAGAGCAGGTCGTCAGGAGGCTTTTGATAAAAACTCCAGCGAAGCTCTCACAAATAAAAAGGCGGAAGTCACAATAGCTGAGCGGTTTGTGGGGTTTAAAAACAGCTTTCTTTCCAAGCTTCGCGAGGTGAAGGCTGCGAGCACTGAAAAACGAAAGAAGAGAGAGAAGGAAAAGAATGCCGATGATCTGAAGGACAATAGACGCGAGCAGAGAATCAGGCAAAAGAGAAGGAAGCTGGTTTTTGCGGTATCAATTGCTGTTGGAGTGGCAGTGTGTGTCGGTGGAGTATGTGGCGGAATAGCCATATATAGAGGTATTGACAGGAGCGATGTGAGGTATTTCGACGGGCATCAGCTTATTTCCATAAATGACGGAGTGCTTCTTAATTTGGACAGGAATGGTGAAAGCTATTCGCTTCTTACATATACGGAAGCCCTGAATGCCGCTCTGCTCGGAAAAATAGGTGTTGAGGCCGGCGGTTCAGATGATTTGCTGATTGGCTGGAAGGATGGCAGTGAGAATATACTTGTATCGGATATGGGCGACATCACGGATGAGCATGTGTTTTCTCAGTCGGGAAGATGTATTGCCTATGTTCTGTACAGTGAGCCGGACGAGAAATATTTTCTTGTTTTATATGACCTTGTTGGCAGTAAATATAGTGTATATGATTCGGACAGAAGAATAAAGATAGTTGCCGTTGACGATGATGGAAGGGTTCTGTTTGATGAGCTTGAAACAGGGGATTATTCGACAGTTGTTGGAATGAATTTCTATGTTGCTGATTTGTCTAAGAAGCTTCTGATTGCTGAGAATGTAAAGACAGCGGATTATGATGAAAAGAATGACGAGGCTGTGTTTATTATAGAGGACAGGCTGTATTTGTGCAGTGTTTCAGACGCGGTGCTTGAAAAATATGATGACATGATTTCAGACAGGGAGCATATATTGGTAAATGGGGGTGTTGACTCTCTTGTCGACAATGTTTTAGATAAATCCCTGCTGTATATCACTGAGTCAGGGCTGTGGATTTACGAGAACGGCTATAGCTTTCCGGAGGTGGAAAAAGCCAATGCCTATGATGAATTTTATTACTGTGGTGATGGAAAGCTCTACTATCGAAACCAGAATAAGCTCTATTATGCATGTCAGGATATAAAGGAGATTGAGCAGGCTATCAAATCCGCCAGAAAAGATGGGAATACGGACGTACAGGAAAATTTAGATTCTATACAGGCTAAGAAAGCAATGGTTGTTTTTGAGGACATTGATGGGGATATAGTTACCTCAGAAGACGGAACGATATGGTGTGTGTCAGAAGACGGAAGACTTTTTAGCAGTGCAGCAGGTGAGCTTGACAGCGATGTCACGGGGTGCATTGAACTTATCGGAACATCCGGCTGTGCCTATGTGAAGGACGAAAACCTGATTGTTTTAAATGAAAATGCAGGAAAAAGCAAAGTACTTGTCGAAAATGTAAAGACGGATAAAGGCTCCGGTTTTGCAGTGTTCAGCTCGAAAAAATACCTGTATTATGTCGACTCTAGCAGTGTATTGTGGAAAATTGCCAAAAATGGAAAAGAAAGAGAAAGCTTGGGATTTGCAAGTTTGGTCGGATTTTACGACAATTAAAATAGGATTGTTATAAAAATAACAAGAAAATCAAGCCTTTTTTGCCTGCTTTTGCAAAAGTGCATAATAAATGAAAGCACTTACATGTTTTTTGGGAAAGTTTGTTAAATTTTTTGAAAAAATATTGTGGAAATTTTCACAAAGTATGGTATACTCTTATTAGTCCTTGATATTGAGAGTGCCCGATACATATATCATTTATTTTAAATGGCTGGCATACCGTTATCAAGAAAGCAATACAGGATATTGTGTAACAAAATCTATTGTGTAATTAGGAGGAATTACAATGGCTAACAAATGGGTATATACCTTCAAGGAAGGTAACATGACCATGAGAAACCTTCTCGGTGGAAAGGGTGCTAATCTTGCTGAGATGACAGAGATCGGTCTTCCGGTACCACAGGGTTTCACTATAACAACAGAGGCTTGTACTCAGTACTATGAGGACGGTCGTAAGATTAATGATGAGATTATGGCACAGGCTATGGAAGGTGTAGCCTGGATGGAGAAGGAGAACGGAAAGAAGTTCGGTGATCATAAGAATCCTCTTCTTGTATCTGTCCGTTCAGGAGCCAGAGCCTCAATGCCAGGTATGATGGACACAATCCTTAACTTAGGTCTCAACGATGACGTTGTTGCAGCTATGATTGCCGGTAACCCGGATCCTAAGTTCGAGCGTTTTGTATATGATTCTTATAGACGTTTTATCCAGATGTTCTCCGACGTAGTTATGGAGGTTGGTAAGAAGTACTTCGAGCAGCTTATCGACAAGATGAAGGAGGAGAAGGGCGTTAAGTACGATGTAGACCTTACAGCAGCCGACCTTAAGACTCTGGCTGAGCAGTTCAAGGCTGAGTACAAGAACCAGTTAGGAACAGACTTCCCATCAGATCCTGTTGAGCAGTTAAAGCTTGCTATCGAGGCTGTATTCCGTTCATGGGACAACCCTCGTGCCAACGTATACCGCCGTGACAATGATATCCCTTATTCTTGGGGTACAGCAGTTAACGTAATGCCTATGGTATTCGGTAACTTAAATGACAATTCAGGTACAGGTGTTGCTTTCACCCGTGACCCTGCAACAGGTGAGAAGAAGCTCATGGGTGAGTTCCTCACAAATGCACAGGGCGAGGACGTTGTTGCCGGTGTCCGTACACCAATGCCTATCACACAGATGGCTGAGAAGTTCCCGGAGGCTTATGCAGATTTCATCAAGGTCTGCGATATCCTTGAGGGACACTACCATGACATGCAGGATATGGAGTTCACAGTTGAGAACGGTAAGCTCTATATGCTTCAGTGCCGTAACGGTAAGAGAACAGCTCAGGCTGCTCTTAAGATTGCATGTGATTTAGTTGATGAGGGAATGAAGACAGAGCAGGAAGCTGTTGCAATGATCGACCCTCGTAACTTAGATACATTATTACATCCACAGTTCGATGCCAAGGCTCTTAAGGCTGCAACACCACTTGGAAAGGGACTTGGTGCTTCTCCTGGTGCTGCCTGCGGTAAGGTTGTATTCACAGCCGATGACGCAGTAGAGTGGAAGGCAAGAGGTGAGAAGGTTGTTCTTGTCCGTCTTGAGACATCACCTGAGGACATCACAGGTATGAAGGCTGCTCAGGGTATCCTTACAGTCCGCGGTGGTATGACATCACACGCTGCCGTTGTTGCCCGTGGTATGGGTACATGCTGTGTATCCGGCTGTGGCGATATCAACATGGATGAGGAGAACAAGAAGTTCACACTCAATGGACAGACATTCACAGAGGGCTCAGAGATTTCTATTGATGGTACAACAGGTAACATCTACGCAGGTCTTATCCCTACAGTAGATGCAACTATCGCAGGTGAGTTCGGACGTATCATGGCATGGGCTGATAAGTTCAGAAGACTTAAGGTCAGAACGAATGCAGATACACCTGCAGATGCCAAGAAGGCAAGAGAGCTCGGCGCAGAGGGCATTGGTCTTTGTCGTACAGAGCATATGTTCTTCGAGGAGAGCAGAATTGCTGCATTCCGTGAGATGATCTGCTCCGACACAGTTGAGGAGAGAGAGAAGGCTCTTGATAAGATTCTTCCATATCAGCAGGATGACTTCACTAAGCTCTACGAGGCTCTTGAGGGCAACCCGGTATGTATCAGATTCCTTGACCCACCTCTTCATGAGTTCGTTCCTACAGAGGAAGAGGACATCAAGAAGCTTGCTGCTGCACAGGGCAAGTCAGTTGAGGCTATCAAGAACATAATCGCATCCCTCCACGAGTTCAACCCTATGATGGGTCACAGAGGATGCCGTCTTGCCGTAACATATCCTGAGATTGCGAAGATGCAGACTAAGGCTGTCATCCGCGCAGCTATCACAACCAAGAAGAATCATCCAGACTGGGAAGTTAAGCCTGAGATTATGATTCCGCTTGTATGTGAGGTTAAGGAGCTTAAGTTCGTTAAGAACATCGTTGTTGAGACAGCAGACGCTGAGATTGCCGCTTCAGGCATCGACCTTAAGTATGAGGTTGGTACAATGATCGAGATCCCAAGAGCTGCCCTTACAGCCGATGAGATTGCTAAGGAAGCTGATTTCTTCTGCTTCGGTACTAACGACCTTACACAGATGACCTTCGGTTTCTCCCGTGATGACGCAGGTAAGTTCTTAAATGCTTACTACGACACCAAGATTTTTGAGAACGATCCATTCGCTAAGCTCGACCAGACAGGTGTCGGCAAGCTCATGGAGATGACTCTCAAGCTCGGCAGACCGGCTAACCCTAACCTCCATGTAGGTATCTGCGGTGAGCACGGCGGCGACCCAACATCCGTTGAGTTCTGCCACAAGATTGGTCTTGATTATGTATCATGTTCACCATTCCGTGTACCTGTAGCAAGACTCGCTGCTGCACAGGCTGCTATTGCGGAGAATACAGGAAAGTAATTAGTGCAATTGTATTACAGCTTACATTACATCTGATTATAATTTTTCATCAGCCCCACATTTTTGTGGGGCTGATGTTTATATTATATTTCAGATATCTTTCAGATATCCTCCGGATATCCGGAGGATATCATCTGGATATTGTCTGGATGTCTCTTCTGTCCAGCGCGCTATGGCGGCGGGCTGTGGGCAGAGAAAATTCACTGAAAATATATGGTTTCGTCAAAACTTCTGTCCAACGGTTGCTTATCGCATAGCTATGGGCAGAGAAAATTCAATAAAATCAATAATTATATCAAAATACAAGTCAAAATCTCTGCCTGGCAGTTGCTTTTTATTCGGCTATAGGCAGAGAAAATCAAATAAAATCCCCAATAATCAAATAAATATCAGTCCAAAGATGGCAAGATTAGCTGTTATAGGCAGAAAGAACAGGAGGAAAAGGTTATAGACATTAAGAAAAAAGTAGCAGAATTAAAGCACACATTAAAGAAAATAGAAAAATATTTGTCAAATGCCCCGGAGGGTGGTTTGAAAATCCAGAATCGCTGCGGAAAGACATACTATTACCACCAATATAAGAATACTGAAACAGGATTATATGTAAAGACATATATAGACAGGAAGAATGAACAGCTTGCAAGACGGTTAGCTCAGAAGGGGTATTATGCAAAAGTAAAGCCTTTAATTGAGAAGAAGCTGCAGGCATTGGAGACATTTGCTCAAGCGAAAAATGATGAAGAGATTGATAATGTTTATGACATGTTGCAGCAGGAGAGAAAGCAGCTTGTGGCCCCGATTAGAATAAGCGTAAACGAAAAACTCAGAATATGGCAAAATGAAAGTTATGAGCCGTATCAGAAATATAAGGAAAATTTGAAATATGAGACAGATAACGGAGAAACCGTGCGTTCTAAATCTGAGGTAATCATAGCTAATATATTAGCTAAAAATAATGAGCATTTATTATATAAATATGAGCGTCCGCTGGAAGTGGTAATAGCCGGGCATACTCAGACTATCCACCCGGATTTCACGATAATAAATATCCATACCGGAAAGATTACATATTGGGAGCATGCGGGGCGCATGGATGATGCACAGTATGCCGATGATTTTGTCAGAAAGATGGATACATATACTGAGAATGGCTTATTTCAGGGCAATGATGTTATTGTGACTTATGAATCTATAAATTGTCCTTTAAATATACACAATGTGAAGATGATTGTTAAGAAACTGGTAGAGGGATAAGTTTGAAACAAATTTTCAAACTACTTATTGGTGGCAATACTGCAAGCAATGCTTGCAGTATTCAGGGGTATAAAAATGATATAGGGTGCAGGAAAATAGGGAACAGCATGAAGCATTATGTGGCTGATAGCCATTTTACTGTGATGGGCAGGTCTATGAGTGCGGGCAGGTTGTATGACAAGATTGGAGATAAGGCGAAAAGAAAGGTAGTATTTGCAGCTGATGGTGGGGTTGTGTGCAGAATAATTAACACAGACAAAGAGCAAAATCCGGTGATAGAAAAAGAACAAAACAGCGATTGAGTAGTAAGGTAATAGGTTGGTTAGTATAGCCAATCTATTATTATAATAAGAATAGAGCTGGTTGGGTGAGAAGCTGAGTGTTGTTTTTTTGGGTGAAACTGTTTTGATTGTTTTGACCATATGCAATAATTTACCCTTGACAGTTCAAAATGACAAGGGTATAATTCATTTTGACAATGAAAGTTGTCAAATAGACAAGCAAAGTTGTCGGACGGAGGTGCTATATGATACTGCGAAATCGTTTAAAGGAACGCAGAGCTGCACTGAATGTTAATCAGCAGGAAATGGGATTCTTATGCGGTGTATCAAGGCAGACGATCAGTTTGATTGAACGTGGCGATTATTCGCCGTCCGTTACCCTTGCCTTAACGATTGCAAAAGTGTGCGGCGTCGCGGTGGAAGAAGTTTTTTATTTACAGGAGGAAGAAGATAATGGATAAAAATGAAATTAAGAGGGCAAATCGGAAAGCTCTGCCAAAATTTATGCTCATTATGGTAATATGCTTCATTATCGGCGGAACAATAGGCTTTTGCTCGGCAAAATATGGGCTGAATACGCTGGCGGGCGGAATGAAAAACGCGGGAATGTTTTTTGGGACATATATCGCTCCGTGGCTGATGTTAGCGGCAGCGGTAATTGTGCCGGTGATCTGCGTTCCTATTTATCAAAGCGCAACAAAACTACTCGCCTCTTGGGACGGCGAAAATGAGGAAATGTCCGATACGATTGACGAAAAACTCTCCATCGTGCTTTGGGTAACAAGCTCAGCCCTTATCCTCTCTTACTTCCTTATTGCGGCATCTTATGCCAATGGATTTGAAACTTTTAAAACTGAAACCAGTGGCGCTCTGTTTCTTGCGGGCATTATCGGTTTCTTGATCATTATGATTGAATCGGTCATATTCCAGCAGAAATGCGTTGATACCACCAAAAAGATGAATCCCGAAAAAACGGCGTCCGTCTATGATACGAAGTTTCAAAAGAAATGGATGGAGAGCTGCGATGAAGCCGAAAAAGTTATGATTGGCAAGTGTGCGTTTAAAGCTTACGCCGCCACAAACACAGTTTGTACGATTCTGTCCATTGTGCTTGCCGTCTGTGCGCTTGTTTTTGGCATAGGATTCTTACCTTCTCTTGTAGTGTGCCTGATTTGGATTGTAAATCAAGCTGTATATTGCAAGGAAGCGTTAAAGTATTCAAAGGCAGGAAATAAGATTTCATGATGGAAACGCAGGAGGACAGGCAATGGGAAGTTATTTTGTGATTATTGCTGTGCTGATTATCTTTTTCTGCATCAGGAGAAGAAGGCGAACAGCAGCGGTTGCGTGGCAGATACTAAATCAAAGAAAACAAAACAAGGAGAATGTTGTTATGAAAGAGCTTGCAAAACAATTTATCGGGGAAGAATGCATCATTTATACGATCACTTCAAATGATGGCAGCATACAGGGCATCATTAAGGAAATTGATGATGGAGGCATGGTCATTGAGAGAAATTCCGGCGAGCGGGAAATCGTCAATCTCGACTTTGTCACCCGTATCCGACAGTATCCGAGAAAGAAAAACGGAAAGAAAAAGGACTTTGTGCTGGACTAAAACAAAATCAAAAGCTGCAGGAATAGATGGTCAAATGAGGTCTTCCGTTAATCGGTCAATGGGTATATACTCACATTAACCGAAACGGTCAACGGAGGCAGCTTATGAATGAAAAATTTTATGCTTTGTCGGAAGAAAAACAATCGCAGATATTGAATGCTGCATATAAAGTATTTGCAACGAATCAATATAAAAAGGCACCAACCTCGGAAATTGCGGCAGAAGCCGGAATATCCAAGTCACTGCTGTTTCATTATTTTCATAATAAGCAGGAGCTATATATTTTTTTATGGAAGCATGCAGCGGATTTGACAAAAAAATACATGTGTAAATATAAGGTATATGAAACAGATGATTTTTTTGAAATGATGCGTCGAGGTCTGATGGCTAAGTGTGCAGTGATGAGAAAATATACATTTTTAGCCCTGTTTTCCATTAATTCATACTTTGAAACAGAGCCGGATATTCAATCCATCATCCAACCGGATGTACATGATGCTGCTCAAACGACAATGGAATTACTTCTGTCAATTCTGAATCTCGATTTAATCCGCAAGGATGTAGAATTTGTTCGTATATATAAAGAAATTCTGTATGCTTCAGACGGGATGCTTAAATATTGGTACAGAACAGGAAATTATGATGTAACAGCTTTTGAGCAGGAGTATCTGGAGATGATAAATCATTGGGAAACAGTTTACGGAAAGGGGACGGAAAATGACGGAAAACAGTTATAATACACCCTGTGGCTGCATCCATTATTTTGTAAATATAATAGATAAGCAGAAAATTACGTTAGTGTTTTTGCCGGGACTTACAGCAGACCACAGGCTTTTTGAAAAACAGATAGAATATTTTGAGAATAAACAGAATGTGTTTGTATGGGATGCACCGTCACATGCGTTATCCAGACCATTTACGAATAATTACAGTCTGTCTGACATGGCAGAATGGCTTTATGAAATCTTAGAAAAAGAAGAAATTTATAATCCCATCATTATCGGTCAGTCTATGGGTGGATATCTGGCTCAAATGTATATGGAATTATATCCGGATAAGATAAAAGGCTTTATCTCCATTGATTCTGCACCACTTAAAAGGTCTTATATTACAGCAATGGAAATATGGCTTCTTGAAAGAACAGAGCCATTATATAAGATATATCCATGGAAAGCACTTCTCAGGGCAGGCTCAAGAGGGTGCGCACAGACGGATTATGGTCAGAAGCTTATGCGCAAGATGATGATGTCCTATGATTCAGATCCTAAAGAATATGCAAGGCTTGCCGGCTTCGGGTACAGGATGCTTGCTGAGGCAATCAAAGCAGACCTGCCATATCATATCAGTTGCCCGGCACTTCTTATCTGTGGGGAAAAGGATAAAGCTGGCTCAGCAAAAAGCTATAATAAGAAATGGCACCAGAGAGAAGGTTTACCGCTTAAATGGATAAAAAATGCCGGCCATAATTCCAACGCTGACCAGCCTGATGAAGTAAACAGGCTTATAGAAAAATTTATCGGCGAGGTAGATAGGAAAGGAGTGTCCGGATGAAATTAAATATACAGTGGAAAAAGGTATTATATGGAATTGCATTGATAGTTATTGGTATAATATTGGCTGCTCTTCATTTTATTGTGGCTGGAGATGGTGTCAGAGATTTCATTTCCGGTATTATTGCAGTTATATCGGTATTGGTAATATTAGCAGGAACTTATATTACATTAAGTGAAATCAAAAACTATAAATGAAAAATTTAAAGTATGGTGAATGTTCTGCTGGGAGAGTGTAAAATAAAGGTGTAAGCTTGCTGCACAGGCTGTAAAGAATGCATGCCTTAATACCCCTGATACAACGGGAATGGTGCTTCATAGTGATCTAGGAAGCCGGTATACCGGTGAAGAATTCGAGGAATACTTACATGATTAGCGAATGTTACAGTCATTCAGCAGGAAGGGATACGGTAGATAAGGCAAAGGGGAAGGAGAAAGTAATATAAATTCCATAATTTTTATGTTGCGAAGCGGGCATTTCCATAATAGAATAACGGTAGAAAAGAATGCAAATTACATTGAGTAATAGGCAGAATAACAGCCCTACTAATAACGGTTTGATACCAGACAGACGGTATCAAGTGGCACAGAATCACATGAGCTTGTGCAGCTTTTGAAATTTCTTTAAAAATAATTATTCAGTAATAAACGGCATAAGTAACATCACACCTTGCCATCACCTTTATAGCATTACTAAGGAAAGAGGGCTCTTACACTCTTACACCGAAGATGGCATAATCATCTTTCAGCCTGTTGCTGAGAAATTCCAATATAATTATCAATATATCTGCCCAAGGCATTTGTGTACCCGGTTGTGGGCAGAGAAATTCCTTGAAAATCCCAGTAAATTAATCAATTATCAGTCCAAGAGCAGTAAAACAGTATGCCATGGGCAGAGAAAAGCCGGGAACACAGTGAAAAATTCAGTCCAAGAGCAGTGAAACAGTGTGCCATGGGCAGAGAAAAACAATAAGTCCAGAAATACAATGTCGGATAAAAGTAGGAACTTATTACAGAATATCAGAATTGAAATATATATATTAAACAAAGAAGCTTGAAACCGCAGAAGTGCATGTTTATAATGACATTGATACAGCAAATTTTAATTCGTGGAGAGTGCAGAATGAATAAGATTTTATGTTCTACAGGAGCAATTATAGGGAAGCCGAATAATAATGATTATAGATTGTTGAGGGAATATGCACCGAAGCTTGAATGCGATGGTTTCGAGCTTATGATGAGCAGTTCGTGGTATTCGCATATAGACCAGGTGATAGATGATATTAAATCCTATAGGCTCTCGATTCCGGTTGTGCATAGTCAGAAATCGCTTGGAGAGTCTATGAGCGGAATGACGGTGCGATATTCAGGTGGAAGGTATAATGAATATGTTATGACGGAGGAAGAGGATAGAAAGAATTTTGAGGACGGAACAAGCAGGTTTGCCGCAAACCTTCGGTTAGCCGAGGGCGTAGGCGCGAAGAAAATGGTGCTCCATCTGTGGAATGGGATGGTGTCCGATAAAAATATTCAGAAGAATGTGGAAAGATTCGGAATATGGAAGGACATGGCGGATAAAGAAGGAATAAGCCTGCTGGTGGAGAATGTTATATGTAACACGCATGACCCGCTGTATAATATGAAGCTTGTTGCTGAAGCGTATGCGGATGCAGGCTTTGTGTATGATACCAAGATGGCTGAGTTTCATAGGCAGACGATGAAGCTGTTCGAGCCGGAATACGAATGGATTGTGCGGCAGGGCAGGATAAAGCATCTTCACCTGAATGATTATGGCGGAGGATACATGGACTGGGGGAATATGGAGATTCTGCCGGTGGGAAAGGGGCATGTCGATTTTGATATGTTCCTGAGCCGGCTTATGTCCTATGGATATACAGGCGATTGTACCGTTGAGGCAACGGCAGTGAATGAGAACGGCGGTGTTGATTTCTATATGTTAAATGATTGTTTTAAAAGAATAAGAAATCTCCTTGATAACCATACCACTTAATGTTCCTTCGATACTCCACGGGTGTCATGTTCATGTACCTGCGGAAAGTGCGATTATATAAGATGGATAACGAAATAACAAGAGCAGATAATAAATTTGCTGAATATGTGATGGAACTTGATTACAGTAGTATTGGTTCGAGCGTGTATGCAGGGAATATCAGTTCTAGTGTGCTATCGGACATCATGGCAATCAGCCGCAGGGCTTTTAGAAGGCAGGATGTCATAGTCTATGTCGGGATTGACATGGACGAGGAGTATGATGAGGGAATGGTGTTTACAGGCGATGCTATAATCTACTGGCTTGATAGCGGTGAGGAGGTGGTGAGGATTCCGTATTCTGAGATTGAAAGGGTTGACTTTGATGATACGGATATAATTATTGAGCATGGCGATACAGTGCACTCCATCACCTTGGGCGAGGATGCGGAGGATGAGAAATATCCGCGATATATGTATAATTTTATTATGGATATATTAGATTATGAATAGAAAATGATACTTTATTAAGCCTTCGATATAGTCAGTACAGGAAAGGTGTGCCGATTATGTCTGGATAACAGTTGGGTATAGCGAGTCCGATTGCCACATCAAATGGGGTAATCGGACTTCATGCTATAAAAAATATTACTTCCAAAGGGATTTCATTATGTTACTCAGAAGCAGTTAATAACGTCACTGCCCGCCCTTGCGAAAGCGATGAATTCATCAAGCTGTGCATGGCAGATAATGCTTTGACCGCCAGAAAAAGCTTCGTGTGTGAGCACATTGACCCAGTCGCCCTCTGGAAGATATACCGCACGTTCGGTTTCGCCCTGTCTGTATATCGGGGCAAACAGAAGGTCGGCTCCGTACATGTACTGGTCTTCAAGGGTGTAACATATTTCATCGTCAGGAAAATCGAAAAACATAGGACGCATGATAGGGGCACCTGTCTGTGAATTGATGTCCATATATTGGCAGGTATAGTCTTTTAGTTTTTCACGATAACCTAATATTTTTTTTATGATATGATAATTCTTCTCTCCGAAGGACCATATTTCATTGTCACCGCCGCTTGGTTCAATGATGCCGGGGTGTCTTTCGGTGTAGGTTGACTGCCTTTTTCTTGCACCATGAAGACGCATCACAGGGCAGAATAATCCGAACTGGAACCAGCGTACAATTAATTCCCTGAAATAATCACTTTCTGTATCTCCGTTTAAGAAGCCGCCTATATCCGAGTTCCACCACGGAATGCCGCACATGCTCATGGACAGGCCGCTGGTTATACTCATTTTAAGATTTTCAAAGGTGGACGGAATATCGCCATTCCACACGATTGCACCGAACTTCTGGCTGCCCGGATAGGCTGCTCTGGTGAGAGATATGATTTCGTCCTCGCCGGAAGCCTTAAGACCATCGTAGAAGGTCTTGGCATAGTAATAAGGGTATAGCTGTGCTACCTGTGCACCATTGCCGAGATAGTATTTTAAGTGCCCCGGCTGCTGTGGGTGAACCTCAGGCTCTGCCTCATCGAGCCAGAAGGTTTTTATTCCATGCTTATAGTAGTTATTTTTTACCTTGTCCCATACAAATTCTCTTGTCTCGGGATTCATCATATCAACGAAAGTCTGCTGACCATAGAAATCGAAGGTTCCATATTGACCGTTTTCGGTTCTGACGAGCATGTTTCTCTCGCTCATTTCAAGGTAGTTTTCGCTCTTTGGATTGATGGTAGGCCAGATGGAGACTACAGGATGAATATCCATCTCTTCAAGCTCTTTTACCATCGCGGCAGGGTCTGGCCAATATTTAGGGTCGAATTTCCATTCACCCTGTTCAGTCCAGTGGAAGAAATCAATTACAATGGCATCAATAGGGATTCCCTGCTTTTTATATTCACGAGCTACAGCTAAAAGGTCATCCTGACTCTCATATCTTAACCTGCACTGCCAGAAGCCGGCAGCCCATCGCGGAAATTTAGGCGCATAGCCTGTGAGGTCACAGTAGAGCTTCATAATGTCAGCGGGAGTGTCACCGGTATAGACGAAGTAGTCTGCCTGATAAGCACTGTCAGCCACAAACATAGTATGATTTCTTGTTGTCTCACATCTTCCCGGGGATGGATTATTCCAGAAGAAACCATAACCAAGTGAGGAGTAGAGCACAGGAACAGTGGATTTGGTGTTATAGTGAATTATCTGTGAGGTGCTGCCTTTTCTGTCAAATAAATCAACCTGCTCCTGACCTATTCCATAAAAATGCTCACCTTCATTGGCATCGAAAATCACGCTGATCTTGTAGTGGTCGCCCTCAATATGCTGGTTCCTGTTGCTGTAGTCACCTTCAAATCTTGTATGAAGAACAGGAGTATCTTTTTTAAAGTAGGTTATTATTCCGCCATACCATATCTGTCCGGCATCGATGGTTGCTTTCATAGCTCCATTTGTGATGGTTGCGAATTTGCCGTCACATTCAATGTGGCAGTCATCGGCAGTGGCAGGAGGCAGTACAGTCCAGTTTTCATCAAGAATTTTACTGTTTTTGGTGCTTCTGCAGCGAAGACAGTTCATGCCATAGGGCTCGATTATTGTCAGTTCATCTTTTCTCTGGTAAATAAGTTTTTTTCCTTCAACGCGAATGTTTCCCATTGTGCAGGCTCCTTCCATATCTCTTATTTTGTGTAATTGTGAAATTGTTGCAACTAATTAAAAATGCATTTCAGCCAAAAATGATGTTGTATGTATTATATTGCAAAAAAATAAAATATACTTGCTCAAAATAGCTATAAAGTTGTATTATATTGTTATAAATGCGGAATTGTAATGCTGCTTTCGGGATGAAGTGAAATGAGGATAGCTATGAAAAATAAAGAATTGTTGGAAAATGTGAAGCATTTTACAAAAGCCAGACCTTTTTCAATCCATAAGACTGAAATAGGTGCAGACAGTACGAATGCTCTTTATGTACATTATCATCCGGAGATGGAGTTTATTTATCTGGATAAGGGAAGCATGACATTTTATGTTGAGGGAAAACAGTACAATATGAAGGAGGGAGATGCACTTTTTATACCTCCGGCACTGGTTCATAATGCGGTAAAAAATACAGGTGTGCCGTGCAGGCACTATGCGGTTGTTTTTTCCGAGGAATGGCTGTTTATGGAGAATACATTTGAGAGGAATATTTATAATGAAATAATATATCCGTACAGATATGAATGTGTATGTATGCTTGGGAGGAATAATCAGGCTGACATGGAGACATTATTACTGTTGAAAAAAATTTCTGCTTTTATGCAGATGGGGCTTGAGGAATATGAGCTTTCCTTAAAGGGCATTCTGCTAATCTGTTTTCAGAGACTATATTCGCAGTACTTTGCCAAGCTTAGGACTTCAGATGTGAAAGGTGCTCCTAAAATAGAAATACAGCAGAGTATCAGCTTTCTGAATGAACATTTTGCAGAGGATATAAGTATTGTGGAGTTGTCAGATTTAGCAGGCTACAGTGTAAGCCACTACGAACATAGTTTTAAGGCTTTAACGGGCAAATCACCGTTTGAATATCTTAATTATATAAGGATTATTCATGCTTCTAAGCTTCTTAAGTCCACAAAAAAGCTGATTACGGATATAGCATCGGAATGCGGCTTTGACAATATCAGTTATTTTAACAGGGTATTTAAGCGCATAATGGGGATTACGCCGAATGCGTACAGGAAGCTTTTGGAATGAACTGTCAACAACATAAGCCTTAATATTTACATTTTCATATACAGACTTGTATTTATTAAGGAGAGCTTCCGGTATATCGGTAGTTTTTATAAGACCGTTAATTTTTACCGGCCCGGTGATATTTTCAGGAAGTTTACTTCCGTCAATGATTACGGAACGTTTGTAACGACCTATAGATTCATCAAGATTTGTAATTTCGATGATGGATTTATTATTTCTTATTGTCTGTAAAAATTCTGTGCCTGTTTCAAGTGGGGAGTCACAGGCGATGGTGACGGAAGCCTTGTTGGAAGAAGTTATCTTTGAAAGAAGGATTCGGCGGCGTTCCATAGGGTATTGCGGTCTGCATATTTCTGTGGGGCATTTGCCGGGAGCAGGATTTCATTGTGGACGATACCACGCTTTTCCGGGTAGTGCTTCACTTGCTGGTCATATTCATAGAAAAGCTTTTCGCCACTCTGGTAAGCAGCGGCGGCAACCGCAGACTGCCGCTGGCTTCGCTGTACAATCGTGATTTCGTTGTGTGGACAGGGCATTTCGTGTCCCTCCTTTCTATGCTTGGTGGATGGGGTGGCGTTTTTCTACCTCATTTTGGGCAGAAAAAAAGCAGGAGACCTTTTTCAGATTTCCTGCTTGGTGTGCCGCTGTGTGGGCGGCGGGTATTTAGTTGTAAAAGTTCGGGACAAATTGACCCGATGTGTGGGTGGCAAATTGAAAGTTTTCTACTTTATACTTCCTAGATTAAAATCGTACTCATCAGATTCTCGTGGATTCTTGAAACCTTCAAACGAATCTACTTCTGTAAAGGAAAAGAAAAAACCACAGTTGGGGGTAGGAAATTTCTGGTGTTCCTTTCGGGTGTAGCCTTTGATGGACAGCAGATATTTTCCAGCAGGAACATTATACTTGATGTCCGTATAAATTGTACAGATACCATCTGGTGTTTCTGACTTATACCACCGTTCCCACGGGGAGTGGTAGTGCTCCACAGAACCGAAGTACCCCGGTGTGGTATAAAATTCTTCTTCCTTGATATGGTATTCCTTTGGCTCAAAAGGTTCAAGCTGTTCAATAGCAGAAATCCAAAGTCCATCTTTTACTTCCAGATTAAAGCCCTCATAGCTAATTTTTTGCACCCACTGGTCATCAAAGGGCTCGTCCTGCCCTTCCAATTTGATTGCATAATTATAGTGATCAATCCCTACCAACGGGATGAAAATTCCCTCTCGTTGCGTGTTCAGATAAAGCTCCTTATCCTTTTGCAGAAGACTTAACAGTTTTCTTTTCCGAATTTTCTCACGCTTCAAAAAATCCTGTAAGGTGTCTGCGGAAAATAAACAGATCCCATAGCCACCTGCAATTACCATTCTGTCCATAGCTTCTCCTTCCCAATACAATAAGCCACTTCCGATTTGTCGTCGACTTCATTATACTTTATTCGACCGTCAAAGTATAGAGAGATTTTGTAAAACTTGTCGGCTGGGAACAGCTTGCAACGCAAGGTGTCCCCAGATGGCAAGTCCACAAAAGGGTAGCTGGCGGCAGCCAGCGCAGGGGAAGCGTAGCGTCCCCTGTTTGATTTGGAGCAGACCATGACTGCGGAAAATCACAGCCCTCCGGCGAGGAGCCTT